>Ga0351907_1045_pt1 | contig 38400 bp, 38 predicted proteins | sample BONcelHT113001E6_FD_206861 | JGI IMG/M metagenome (GOLD analysis project Ga0351907, IMG submission 206861) | Enriched cells from coal bed in the Powder River Basin, Montana, United States - BONCAT cells T11 rep1 HSBNCT.T11.300.1.E6 ... | reverse complement strand
CGGTCGCAAATTCCACGTGCACTCGCTCTTCGAATTCGCGGATCTCTTTCATGATCCGATACGCCTTCAGAAGACCTTCTTTCTTCAGCTCACTCATCTCGCTTCCTCCTTGTTATATCGTGCTGCTCTCGTTGCTTTCATTCGGTTTCTCCTCCGTACGCTTCACCGTGACTCGATCCCGGTGTAGTCCCATTTCCAAAACAAAGTCCCTGCTTCTGAAAATTCACAAATACTCGATTCTTGACCGCCTGATCCATAGCTTTCGAAATATTCACGATGAACGGCCCATTTGTTTCCAGCCATACCTTGAGCGTGTCGTTTTCACCGAATTCGATCTCACGCTCTCCGTCGAGTGCCAGGGTCCCGGAGGTTGCTTCAATTGTCTGCACCTCTCCGCGACGAATTTCTTTCAAACTGGCAATCCCGACGGGAACCATCAATCCGGGGGCAATCGGAGCAGTAACCGTCATGATTCCTTCTCCGGGCGGCACCAAACTCAAGCGCAAACCATACGGAGAACAACGACTCACTGTGCGGACAAGTCCGGCAACCGAGGAAAGCCCAACCGCATCCGACTCGGCAAATGCGACAAAGAGCTCCTTAAGACTTTCCGCCTGCCAAAGGGCCTTCGTTCCTACCCAGCTAGTTGAAGAATGGCACATGTCCACCAGGGCCACATCTTCGCGCAGTCCGTTTTTGTTCACATGGAGAATCTTGCTGCGCGAACAGACATCACTGATCGCCACCCGTTCCATTGCCACCAGTCCTGCGGCCAAACCGGCAATGGTGGCTTCCCTGATTTCGGGAAACGCATTGTTGGTTCCGGTGGAAAGTGTCACCAGCGGAACGTTCCCACAATTTTTTGCAACAAGTCGATGGGTGCCGTCGCCACCCATCACGACGATCACACTGACACCCAGGTTCACCATGAGTTCGATGGCCCGCAGCGTATCAACAGGAGAATCCTCAATGGGCATTTCCAGGAAATGCACTTCAGGCATTGCCTCGGGCTTCCCATGTCTCCCATGTTGAATCGAATGCATGATGTGGCAAGCCACTCCCGCCACATCCGGCATCATGAAAACTTCGTCGACCCCCAAAACACCGAGGGCACCCAGGAGGCGAAAGACCATATTGCATTTCTCGGTATTCTGGATCACCGAGGCCTTGGCAACTAGGCGCCGCACATCCCGCCCTGAGGCCGGATTAACAAGAATACCTACTGAAGGTTTTGTCTGTCGCATCGATTTCATATTTACCAATAAAAACAATAGATTTGTTCTTCTTGCTCTAGATAAAAGCACAACGTATGCCACCAAACGTTTCCAGAAAGGCTCAACAAGGAGCCTAAAAGGCGAGACAGCATAAAATCCTTTATATTTTACTATGTTATTGTCTCGTCATTTTCTTACAATCTTCTTTTCGGGAAGGTAACGGCATGGTTCAAAGCACATATGCACGTGAGGGAAGGATGATGGGTGGATTGTCTCAGCGGGAAATGTTACAGGTGTTCTCAGGGACGATGAAACACTTGTCGCAGTGTAGATTGGGGAATGGGATTGACTGAGGCCAGCAGTCCGAAAACGATTCGATCGCATAAAAAAAGAGGAACCAGCTCGGCAGCAAAGGTATCACTGTGACGCGCGGTTCCTCTTTATTTTGTTATATCGGGATTTAGGCTGAGAGGGTGAGTATAGCGATGTCGGAAGTTTTCAGGCTGGCGGGCCGTGATGAGGTTTCTTGCTTTCGCACGATTTCATGCGACACGATCGTATTGTTTTCACGGCTTCCGGAATTCGTCCAGGTCCACGCAGACAGTCAGAGATGCAACGGCAACAAGTATGTTGTCACCGCTGCCCAGAGCCGGCACCTCCAGACCCTGAGTCAACAGCCCCCCCTCGACAACTTCCAGCTCGCTCGAACCAAAGGGGAGCACCTCGAGAACTTCTTTCCCGTTGACCTCCTCGGGTCTCGGGCAGCCGATCTTGACCTTCACGTGCATTGCGTTGGGATCCTTTATCCCGACAATATCAAACAAACCGCACAAACAACTACGTGAAATTGCATCCTTTACCGCTCTCTTCGCAGCCGTCGTAGCATTGGCGCCATGAAGGTCTGCCCCGTAACCGAGTTCAACAACATATCGCTTGTATGACATCCATTCCCTTCCTTTCGCAATCGCCATCGCTGTCTCGCTATGCACCGTGTAACTTCCTGCCGCGGGCTTATTTTCCCGGCGCCAGATACAATGATATAAATTTCACAGGTTACAGACCCGCCGACTGGCACCAGCCACCCTGCAGCCCTGCCAGGTACCTCGCCTGCCAAGTTCGTTGATGATCGCATACCACATCTGGTTATTTTTCAGCCCCCAGACGGGGGCAATCAGCAGATCGAGCGGTGCGGAGCCATACAATCTCTGGATTGATATAGTGGCGGGGAGGCGTTCCAGGAAATCGCAGACCGCTGCCGTATACTCTTCCCTGGTAATCGGCAGAAACTGCTTTCTTTTATAGAGTTCCGCCAGCTTTGTGCCTCGTACTGCATGGAGCTGGTGGATTTTGAGGGAATCAATCGGAAGACCGGCAAGAAGATCGGCTGTTTTCAGGAAAGAAGTGCGGCTTTCTCCGGGAAAACCGTAAATGAGATGGGTACAGATGTCGATCCCGCGGCCCGCCACACGTTCGACCGTTTTCAGGTATTCAGCCAGACTGTGCCCCCGGTTCATCCATTTCAGGGTGGCGTCATCCATGGACTGCAGGCCCAGCTCAACACAGACATAATGGTTGCGCGCAAGTTCTGCGAGCAGGGATAGTGCGTCATCGCCCAGGGCATCCGGCCTGGTCCCGACGGAAATGCCGATCACATCAGGATGGGCAAGCGCCCGGGTGTAATTGTCGCGGAGCTTGTCCACTGTTGCATAAGTATTGGTGAACTTCTGGAAGTAAATGATGAACTTTTCGCTCCGCAACCGGTGACGATGATACTCCATCCCTTCAGCCATCTGCTGTTCCAAGGGAATTACGGCCTGCGTGCTGCCGGGAGAAAAAGAGGCATTGTCACAGTAAATACATCCTCCGGTTCCCTTGCTCCCGTCACGGTTCGGACAGGTAAAACCGCCGTCCACATTGACCTTGCTGACGCGAAAGCCAAAGCGGCGGCGGAGATAGGATCCGTAGGAATTTATATGGAGATCCTTGTGTATATGCCCGCTTAACATCATTACTCCGAGGCTGGAATTGATGATCTACATAGCCCGATTAGTCGATGACCCCTTCCAGGGGGCTCGATGCCGTTGCATACAACTTGCGGGGAATACGACCGGACAGATAGGCGAGACGTCCCGCCCGAACCGCCAGATTCATGGCCTCTGCCATGGGGATCGGATCTTTGGCACCGGCTATGGCAGTGTTCATCAGAACGCCGTCGCAGCCGAGCTCCATGGCAATTGCCGCATCAGAGGCGGTACCGACACCGGCATCAACAATTACCGGAACTTTCACGGTTTCCATGATAATCCGGATGTTGTAAGGATTGCGTATCCCCAGGCCGCTCCCAATGGGTGCCCCAAGAGGCATGACCGCGGCGCAGCCCAGATCCTCCAGCTTCTTGCACACGATCGGATCATCGGTGGTATAGGGAAGAACGGTAAATCCCTCCTTGACCAGAATTTTTGCCGCCTTCAACAGCTCCTCATTATTGGGGAAGAGGGTTTTCTCATCCCCGAGCACCTCCAACTTGACAAAATCGGAGAGCCCGGCCTCCCGGGCAAGGCGGCAGGTACGCACCGCTTCATCCGCCGAATAACATCCCGCCGTGTTGGGCAGAAGGGTATATTTCTTCAGGTCGATGTAGTCAAGGAGCGATTCCTTGTTCCGGTCTGCAATATTTACCCGCCTGACGGCAACGGTCACGATCTCCGCTCCTGAAGCCTCCAGTGACCTGCACATTTGTTCAAAATCGGCATATTTCCCGGTTCCTACCATGAGTCGTGAGCGGAACTCCCGACCTGCAATTTTCAAAGTGTCATTCTGTGGTATCATACATACGCTCCTTTTACCCTCCCCCGACGAACCAGACAATTTCCAGCTGGTCTCCTTCCAAGAGAAAGGTTGTTCGATAATCCTTTTTTGCCAGAATTGCACGGTTCAATTCGACGGCAATGGGTCTCGGGTCGCAATCTATCGACAGCAAAAAATCGTAGACGCTCATCGACGCTATGAATTGTTCTTCACCATTTACGGATACCTTCATCACGACTCCCCACTATCCGGTTATGCGGCTCAGGCATATCCGCAAGATTTCTCCACGGCACTCTCGTCGTTAGCCGCCACGTGCTCCTGGAGATTCCGGGTGATTTTCATGGCGCAGAAATCGGGACCGCACATGGAACAGTGGTGTGAATTCTTGTCCGCCTCTTCCGGCAGGGTAACGTCATGAAAATGCTGGGACTTGTCCGGATCGAACCCTAAGGCAAACTGGTCTCGCCACCTGAATTCATATCGCGCTCTCGCCATCGCGTTGTCCCTGATCTGGGCTCCCGGATGACCTTTTGCAAGATCCGCGGCATGGGCTGCGATCTTAAAGGTAACGATTCCTTCCTTTACATCATTTTTATTCGGCAGCCCCAAGTGCTCCTTGGGCGTCACGTAGCAAAGCATGGCAGTGCCGTACCAGCCGATCATCGCACCGCCGATTGCCGAGGTAATGTGGTCGTATCCCGGAGCAATATCGGTCACCAGGGGTCCGAGGGTGTAAAACGGCGCCTCGTGACAGTACTTCAGCTGCAGATCCATATTCTCTTTGATGAGCTGCATCGGCACATGCCCCGGGCCTTCAATCATGGTCTGGACATCATGACGCCAGGCTATCTGGGTCAGATCACCAAGGGTTTTCAGTTCGGCGATCTGCGCTTCGTCATTGGCATCATGCAGGGCACCGGGACGCATCCCGTCTCCCAGGGAAAAACTTATATCGTACGCCTTCATGATCTCGCAGATGTCTTCAAAGTGCGTATAGAGAAAACTCTCCTGATTATGGGCATGGCACCACTTGGCCATGATGGAACCACCGCGAGAAACAATTCCGGTCATGCGTCTCATTGCCAACGGCACATAACTCTTGCGGACGCCCGCATGGATCGTAAAATAGTCAACCCCCTGCTCTGCCTGCTCGATAAGGGTATCCCGGTAGATTTCCCAGGTCAGGTCTTCTGATACCCCGCCGACCTTCTCAAGTGCCTGATAGATGGGGACCGTTCCGATCGGAACCGGGCTATTTCGCAGAATCCACTCCCTCGTCTCGTGGATATTCGGTCCGGTCGACAGGTCCATGACGGTATCGGCCCCCCAACGAATGGCCCAGACCATCTTTACCACCTCGTCCATAACGGATGAGGCAAGAGCCGAATTGCCGATATTGGCATTAATTTTCACCAGAAAATTGCGACCGATAATCATCGGCTCTGCTTCAGGATGATTGATGTTGAGAGGGATAATGGCACGGCCCCGAGCAATCTCCGAGCGGACGAATTCCGGGGTAATGACCTTAGGTATGGATGCACCGAAATCTTTTCCCTGGTGCTGCATTTTCAGTGAAGCGTCCAACCCATCCCGTCGCTGGTTCTCCCTGATGGCGACAAACTCCATTTCGGAGGTAATGATGCCGCGTCGGGCATAGTGCATCTGCGTTACGTTGCTGCCGAATGCTGCCCTGCGTGGCTTTCGATCGCTTTCGAAGGAAAAAGACGCTGAGTTCCCTTGCCCGGCAAGCTTTTCAGATGTAGATGGGCCGACCGCTGCTACGAGCTGAGTATCGCATCGCGCCTCAATCCACGGCATCCGCAAGGCATCAAGTCCTTTTTGAAAATCAAATTGGATACTTTTGTCCGTATAGGGACCTGATGTGTCATAGACATAAATCGGTGGGTTAGCCTTTGTACGGTTGCCGGATACGGACTCTCCCTGGGAAATTTCCCGCATGGGAACACGAATGTCCGACCGGGAGCCTTCGACGTACACCTTACTGGAATTCAGAAAAGGCTTGCCGAGAATTTCCAGGCAAGGTATCGCTTCAATTATCGCTTCACGTGTGGAATCCATACTATTCTCCTGTATTGTTTATGGCGGAAGATACTTTTCAAGTAAAGCGGAACCTGGCCTCATGGAGGGCATGAATCAGCGACGTGAAGCACAACCCTGTCTTCCTTAGCCGAAAATGGCTTCAGAACTCTTTTTTTCCTGGCATTCGGGGGACGTCCCAAACGTTTTCTGAACTTGAGTCCAGACATCCTTTTCGACTTGAAAATTTGCCGCCAGGTATTGACCGTTGTCTTGCTCAGATCAAGTTGATCCGCGATCTCCTGAAGCGAGATCCCTTTTTCAGTCATGAGTATTATTTCGCATCGCTGCAGCATCCGCACATCATCCTGTGACTTCAGAATAATGCTATGAAGCTCTTTCTTTTCGAAAGAACTGAGATTCAGCACCAGTCTCTTTCGCGGCATACATTTCCTTTCCTCTTCACGACAGAACCGTTTCCTTTGCATCATGACCACCTGGCAGAAAACCGTCAGAGGTATCCATCGAAAGTTTCGGAGGTAATCCCGATACTAACCGGCAGGTTTCCTGTCACGCCTGTTATTTCGTGGCGTCTTTTCCACGTGTGGCAGGCACTATACGGCAGGACGCACGATTTCCCGGGAATTTTTCAGACAACGAACTGTTCGGCGTGTCACGAGTTCGCCAACTGCGGTACCTCGCCCTGCAATCGGTAGAGATAGATTTCCTGGACAATCGCATCAAGTATCTTGTGGAGAGAGTGCTGACTCTCGCCATTGTCATAGGCATTGAGGCAGATCAGAATGCTGTCGAGCAGCGCTTCCAGATTTTCCATCCTGTCCTCATATGCCCGTAACTCCCTTTGCAAACCCGCTACCCGGTCAACCAACCCGGCAGAACCTTTCCTGCTTTCTTCGAACTCGAGAACCTTTCGTGACATATCCTTGCTCCTTCGGACCCGCAAAACCTTCTGCGTTCAACCTTTTTCCCTCATGCCCATACATAAAAGCAAAAAGAGCACCACATAACGCCTCAAGTTGCGAAACGTTCCGAAAAACCGGACTTTTTTTACAATCACCTGTTTTCCCCTCGCTATTAATCGAGCAGGCATTGTCATCCCCTGCTGTGGTTCGACAAAACTTGCGACAGCTGACACGACAACCTGAAACAGGTGTATCACCCCGGTCCCCTTCGTTGTTACACTGGCAATTCACCAGTACTCCCTTTCAAAAATCGATATCCAGCTTTCAGTTTCACGGCAACGGATCGGACAGATTCGGAGATACACAGGTTATGCAACAAAAGAAGTGCAGATCTCGTATCATATCAGCCAGATACGTAAGGGAGCACGCCTCTGGCTGATATGGTATAGAGCCGAACGGTTTTCTTTCACAGCCTGCCAAAGAAGAAAACTTTATTGCGCTTTAAATATGCTTTTCCGGGTGGCGTCTTTTGTGCTTATGGATTTGGGGTGAGTTGCAATCCCTCTGCTGGACAAAGGTCCCTATGACACAAGCGACAAGAACCATCCGGGGTCTCTCGGAGCTCGGCGAATTCGGGTTCATCGATCTTATTGCCCGAAAAGTCCGCCCTTCAGCGGCGGTCACCATTGGCATTGGCGACGATGCGGCAGCTTTTCAGTGGCAGAGCAACTGTCTGGCACTGGCAACAACCGACATGCTGCTGGAGGGAGTGCATTTCGATCTCTCTTTTTGTGATCCGTCCCGGCTCGGCAGGAAATCGCTGGCCGTCAATCTCTCTGATATTGCGGCTATGGGGGGAAAACCCCATTCGTTTCTCCTCTCTCTCGCTATTCCGGAAAGCATTTCCATCAACTTTCTGAATGACTTCAGTTCGGGCCTATTGGAGATTGCGGACGAATACGGGGTTACGCTTGTCGGGGGGGATACGTGTGCTTCACGCGGGGGGCTGGTAATTGGCATCACAGTGTTCGGAGATCAGGAAGAGCAGACGATTATTCAACGTTGTACCGCCCGACCCGGTGAAAGCATTTTCGTCACCGGGTTTCTCGGCGATTCCGCCTTGGGCCTGAAGCTGCTGCAGGAGGGACAGGGGGAAGGGAAAGCCGTCACCAGACATCTGGATCCAACACCGAGAGTCCACGAGGGACTGGCGCTTGCCGAAGCAGGGTTGCCATGCGCCATGATTGATATAAGCGATGGCCTGCTGTCGGACCTTGGGCATATAACGAAGAAATCATCGGTGGGTGCACGATTGTACCTGGACAAGATACCTCTCTCCGAGGAATATTCGAAGTATTTCGGAGCGGACGGCCACGAACGCTATTCTCTCGCACTGGGGGGTGGGGAAGACTATGAACTCCTGTTCACTGCTCCCGCATACAGAAAGTTCGAGATTGAAGAGCTCTTCCGGAAATTCGACACGCCGGTCAGCGAAATCGGTGAGATCACCTCGATACCGGGAATTCAGGTCCTCTCCCCTGCAGGAGAGATGGTCCATGGCATCGCAACCGGATATGATCATTTTCTATCCCGGAGCGGACAATAAACCTGATTTCTCACCCTTGACTGCAGCGAGAAAGTGGTCAGAGGGAAGTGGCATGACAGAGGGAAAGTGCCTCGACAGGCTCCTGGGCAAAGCTACTGACCCACCTCCATTTCGTTGGGAGGAATTATGTTGTATTTTTTCATTTTCCGGTAAAGGGTCGCTCTGCTGATGCCCAGGTCAGTCGACGCGACGGTAATATTCCACTTCTTTTTTTTCAGAATATTCAAAATCGCCGTTCGTTCAGCAAACTGCATAGAATCGGGCAGAACCTGCTCTGGGCAAGGTTCGGGGGTCCGGACGGCAGCTTCCATCGGCAGCGAAAACGAGGACGCCTGCAGAATTTCCGGCGGCAGATCGGCAAGCTGGATGGTCTCACCTTCGCTCACCGCCAGGGCATACCGTAAAACATTACGAAGCTGACGAACATTACCGGGCCAGGGTGCACTCAGAAGTATTTCGAAGACATCAGGATCGATATCCTTCGGCCGCCCGCCATTTTCCAGGGACATGATATTTTCGATCAGCAGCGCCTTGTCCGTCCGCTCCCGAAGCGGAGGCAAGGTGATCGTTATGCCGTTCATTCGATAGTAGAGATCTTCCCGGAACTCACCCTTCTGAACAAGTTCCTCCAGGTTACGCAGCGTTGCGCAGATGACATGCAGGTCGACCCTGATGGGAGTTTCGCTTCCCAGGGGAAGAATTTCCTTCTCCGCAAGCACTCGCAGCAGGCGGGTTTGCAGGGTCAGAGGCATGTCGCCGATTTCATCAAGAAAGAGTGTCCCCCCGTCTGACTGGAGTATCTTGCCACGCATGCCCTTGCTTTTCGCCCCGGTAAACGCCCCCTGCTTGTAGCCAAACAGTTCGCTCTCGATCAGCGATTCCGGTATCGAAGCGCAATTCAGCGCAACAAAGGGGTTCATTGCGCGATCGCTGGCATCATGGATCGCACGGGCACAAACTTCCTTGCCAGTGCCGGTCTCTCCGATAAGCAGAATGGAGATATCCTTGTTCATCACCCTTCGGGCACAATTGATGTTGGAAAGCATCTTGGAATCGGTGCCGGCAAGATACTCCAGCGTCATAAGGGACGATGAGCTGTTTTTCTGGCAAACTACCGCCTCATCTCCCTGCGGCATGCGGATAATGTTCAATTCGGGCGCCCTGAAAGTAGCATAATATTGACGCCCGGTCCGCACGGTACGCATCGGCATGATCGTGGTTGTCTTATGCAGGGCATGGCTCATCAGTTCTTCGAATCGCAAATCGAAAACATCGCTGAGGTGACGGGATACGGGGCTGCTGCCGTCACGCAGAGTAATTTCCCGCAGAGCACTCGCGTTGCCGGCAATAATGAACCCGTCGGAATCCACCGCAAGAATATTCTCGGTCACGACTTCAACAAAGGCTTGCATGGTATTGAAGCGTATGATCCAACTGTCTTTGAAGAGACGCAGGAAATATGCGTTTTCAATCAGTCTCGCATAGTAGTTCACAAGCTGGAGGGCGAGCAGTTGAGAGTCTTTTCCCGGGGGCGGACGAAGAAGGGAAATGTCCAGGGTACCGAGCAATTCGCCGTCCGGCAAAAAGAGTGGAGTGGTCGAACAACTAAGGCCGATGTTCGGCGCGCGAAAATGCTCGTCCCGATGAATGGTAATCGCTCTCCGCTCCTCAATGCAAGTACCCATCCCACAGGTCCCTTCAATTGACTCTGTCCAGACAGACCCGAGGTAAAGTCCGGCATCCCGTAGTTCCCGTTCATCTCTGGGATTTCCGAGATAATCAATTGTTACACCGTTTGCATCACCGAGGAGGATAACGTATCCGGCTTTTTCGACCGATGCATAAAGATTCTGTATCCCGGCCTTTGCAATGACAAGGAACTCTTCCAGTGGTTCTACATGATTTTTCAGGGCCCTGCCGGTCAAAATTCGCGGTTTGTTTTTGCTCGAAGGGTCAATATTGTATTGAGTGAGACAGCGCTTCCAGGAACCCTGAACGTGAGTGTTATCACCTGTGAGGGCCTGAGTACTGGCAATCAACTCCTTGCCGCCTCTCACATGTTTTTCGACTCTTTCCACATGTTTGGACAAGTCTTTTTCATCCACGTCAGTTCCTCCCACGAACGATTAGCAGAGACTCCAGCTACGACCCAATCCCTGTCCGGTTTTCGGCTTGAAAATCTTAACAAAGATACCATGTAACGTATACAGTACAATAGACAATTATTGTTACGCCTCCATTACAATCCTAAATTCATTAAAACAAATCAATCCGGATAAGCCCGCCAAGGCTACCCGGATAATTTATACGAAAAACATTTTGCTGAATCAGACTAGCCCGACCGGATTCAAAAAACAAAAGCGAGCAAAAGTTGTCCGGGGAGCAGTTGCTCCCCGGACAACTCGCACAGCATTGACCTACTCTGATTCTGGAACATATACCATACAGGCAGTAGCTTCCTTCTCGGCAATATTGCCCGGCTTGACGGTACCTTCAACCACTTCAGCGATAATTGACTGGCTGCCTTCGTACGAAAGGACCTTGATTTTGGCAACTTCGATTCTTTTCACCACCCCGTAGGCAGATACTTCCTTGTAAACCGGAACGACATCGCCAACACAAAAAACTTCCTTAATGTTTGCGCTGCCACTATGGAAGAGCCGCACCTTGTCCCCGATCGTCGACGTTACTCCCGCGGGCATGGCAACTTCGCTCTTTACCGCCGGAGTGGTACACCCTGTCATCACAGCGGATACCAGGCAGGCAAGGACCAACAGAATCAGCATCTTTACATTTCTCATATAGTTCTCCTTTTGAACGATCTCTTGATTACGATTCAGGCACGCGCAGACCGCACTTTCCTTGCACAATCAGCGTTCCTTCACCTACGCAAAAATATCATCCCCGCTTTTGAATTCCAGTCCCGGATGATTATCGAACCGCACCGCGCCAACAGCAGCTCTGTTGCCTACGGCCTTCTTCACCACGGCAACACCTTCGTGACCAAAGCCGGCACACAACTCAATGGCCACATTACCCTGAGCTACCAGCACCTTGGCTACTTCAGCGGCCTCTGCATAATTATTGACACCCACAACGGTCAGTTCAACAGCTGGAGTTTTTACTACGGTGCGATGTTTTTCCGCATCGGATTCGGGTGCTACAAACATAAAAACTGCTTTCAGTGCCATATCTCCAGCTCCTTTACGTTTATTTTACCGGGTAGACAGAATCCGGCTCCGGCCATTTGAATTCCGGAACCAGTTTATAGATCTCGGCAATTACCCCCAAATCTTTTCGGGAATCGAGATAGGTGTAGGTAAGACCTTCCCAGGTACCCCCCTGAAGAACGGGTTGACCCTTGTCCTTGTAAAACTGCACTGTCTTCTCATAGTTTTCCGTACCGAATGCCACGTGATGGAGGCCTTCGCCGTGCTCCTTCAGAAAACTGGCGTAGATGCTCTTGTCGTCCTTGGGCTCGATAATTTCCCACTGAACACCGCCGATGTCGGCCAATGCCAGGCGCATGGCATACTCGACCGGTTTGCCTTCAATAATCATATCGCTAACGGTATCCGGATTGAATTCATAGATGGACCATGGGCCGATCCCGTAATCATCGGCATACTTTTTCACGGAGGCATCACAATCCTTCACGACAACGGCTATTTGCAAAATATTCGTAAAAACTGGTTTTTCTTGCATCTCATTCCTCCCTATGTTTTTAAGACCGGACTTCGCTGTCATGTCTTTCCCGCCAGCGGTCATTGTCACCGCACGACCAGATACAGGGGATAGCGAGTGCCCCAGAAAACCGACTTTAAGGGACAGCCAACTCTTCTCTCAAACTTAGCCGGTTTCACATCTTTTCAAGCGCTGGCTTGACAGTCGCAGTCCTTCTTGCCACAGACGGTGCAAACGTTAGCTCCTTGTTTTTTCGAAATCCCGAAAAACCCGAAATAGCAGACAAAAATCAGCAGGATCAGGTTCAGAAGGTCGACCCAGGTCAAAGGATCACCGCCAAAACCGGGAACGATTGCCGCTTCATGCAGCACTTCAATCGCAAACCATTTCATGTAGACGACAAACGCGCCGATACCCAGGGCATAGGTAATGACAACTCTCGCAATCCGGTTCATTGCCGGACTGAGTGAGGTAGGGGCATTACCGCAGCAGAGTGCCCAGAAAAGCAGAATATTGACGATCCAGACACCGAGCTGGGCAGGCCAGAGGGTAATGGCAGGACCAATTTTTTCCAGTGCGTCGGCAGGGATCAGAACATTCTTTAACAAAGCCAGCAAGATGAAGTAGAGAATGGTTCCCAGGATGAAATTGCCGAAGAACGCGGCCATGGCCCTTCCCGCACGGGTTTTGAAAGTACTGTACGGCCAGAGATCCAGAACCAGGACAGTAGTAAGCCAGACGGTAATGACTGAATAGAACCAGCCGATTGCTGTCGGAAGGGACATGAGTACCCTATCCGGAGCTGTCCAGCTTGCCAGGCAGGGGTAGATCAAGGCCACATAACCGACAACCGTCAGGAAGAATCCGACAAAAATCTGCGCGTAACCGACCATGGGCTGTTTCATACCCGCATCGGTCCACGGCCAGCCGTCCATACTGTTTGCCAAAACGCCGAACCCGTAAAAACCGATCAGAACGATAAGGCCGGCAGCACCATGACCGGCATAATTGGTCGCGCTAAAAGCGGGATCAAGCTGGCCATAGCCAAAAATCAGCAGCATCGGGATGGCAAAACCCAGCGCCAGGGTAACAATCGTGGTGACAATGCCGCCAAGCGGTTGGCTCAACTTGCTGAAGCCATGCATGCCAAGGTTGAAACCGATAAAAACAATCACCAAAATTGCCCAGAACAGATAGGCGCCGAACGGTTGTGGATAGAATTTCCAGACCCCCACTTGCGGGTCGACGAACAACCTCCAGACACCATAACTGATGCCGTGAATGATGACGAAACTTGCGATTGCAAAACCGACCGCACCCAGTTGCAAGCCAAAAGGCTTTGAACTGGCGACGGTGTTTTCACTTGCTGCCTCTGCTGACTGTGACATAACTACTCCTTTCCAGAGAAAGTAAACCTTCCGAAATAAACTTGCTTCACCTTGACGCCAGGTACTTTCATTATTATTGGCCTTCGGGGAGGGACATCCCTCCCCGGAGCTCGCAACGGTACAACAAGACCTTAATTAGGACTTACAATGATCTTGATGTTTGCATCCTTATTGTTGACCAACTCTTCGAAACCCTTCTCGATGAGGTCGTCCAGCTTGATCCTGCCGGTGATGAGCGGTTCGGCCTTGAGTTGGCCGCTTGCCAACAGATTGGCAACACCCTGGAAGTCATCGATGGTATACGCCAGGGTTCCGATAACAACCTTGTCAGTGGCGCTGAGGCTGAAGAAGTTGAAGGAGCTCGCCTCCTCGAAGATGCCGACGATGATGGCCTTGCCATTGTTACGGATTGCTTCGATTGCCAGAGGAGCGGTAAGCTTGTTACCGATGCACTCGAAGGAAACGTCCGCGCCGGAGCCCTTGGTCAGTTTCTTGATTTCAGCGATCACGTCGCACTCTTTCGGGTCAAGGATTATGTCGGCACCGCATTCTTTGGCCAGCTTCTTACGGGCAGCTGACATTTCAACAGCAATAACCGTGGAGGCACCAGCAGCCTTGGCGCACATTAGAGTGCCCAGACCGATGGTCCCGGTGCCGAAAATTACCACTGTCTGTCCAATCAGGGAGCCCGCAAGACGGACGGCCTTAAAGCCGGTGGCGAGCGGTTCAATGAGAGAACCTGCCTGCGGATCGAAATTCGGCGGCAGCACATAGCAGAGTTCAGCCGGCACATTGACGTACTCGGCGAAGGCGCCGTCAGCCATCAGGCCGGTGAATGCCAGCTTCTCGCAGACATTGTAGCGGCCTTCCCGGCAGGTAACGCAGACGCCGCAATGCTGGCAGGCATCGGGAGCGACCAGATCGCCAACTCTGACAGTGGTCACATCTGAGCCGACTTCCACAACGGTACCGGTAAACTCATGACCAAGAATGAGCGGGGCCTGGGCGCCGGTCAGCGGATGGGGCTGGGTCGGGATGAAGATCGGGCCGGCGAGATATTCGTGCAAATCGGAGCCGCAGATGCCGCACCAGGCAACTTTGATCTTCACCTCATCCCGTTTCGGTGCACTTGGCTCGGGAACATTCTCAACACGGATGTCTTTTTTTGCATACCATTTTGCTGCTTTCATGCGTTAATCTCCTTTAGTGTGTTTGTAGCGCGTTGCGCTTGATAGAGTGTAGAGGTACCGGCCGCAACCCGCTTCGCGTAGCGAGGGACCGAACTGTTAATGGGCACGGCCTGCTTCTTCAGCAGGCATGCCATCAAGAGACTAGAACGTCCAGATGAATCGTGCGTAGCCGGCGTTTGTCTTGGTGGTATTTCTGCCGTCGAGCGGACCTTCATACCAGAGTGCAAGGTTCAGCCTGTCAGTAATGGTAAACTGGTTGCCGAGACCCCAGGCAAGCTCGTGCTGACCCGATATCTTCTGCCCGGTCAGTTTATTTTTTCCGCTTTCCGTTGATTGGAAGTCAAGCTTGAAGAAGGGCTCAAGCTGTTTCATAAATTTGTAGGCAAAGACGGCATTGGCAAAGAACACGTTACCTTGCTCGGCCTCTACTCCATTATTCTTGTAGTCGCCCATGAGCTTGTAGCCGAAGTCGCCATCAAAGGTAAACCCGCCGACGTTGTAGTTGGTCATGTAAGCGATGCTGTGATTCCAGGAATGACCGGACAGTTCATTGTCACCGATCGGCAGATACAGCCAGTACTCTATAACGTTAGTCCAGTTCTTGGTCGGCTTATGCCAGGCGACGAGACCGGTCTGGCCATCGATCATGCCGGTAAAGCTTTGATTGTCTTTCGTCTTGACGCTACCGAAACCGAGCACACCTTCCCAGAGGAAACCGGCATTATCCAGTCCGTCAATGTTAAAAATGTGCACAAACTTGTTAACGTTGGCAAACAGGCTCCGCGTCCCGCTTTCACCGTCGTAGGCAGCTGACTCGTCTCGCCAGGTATTGTAGGATAACAGAAGATTAAGGCCGTTCTCCGGGATTTCTTTCCCCACCGGCAACTGGTATTCATGGGGACCAATAACACTGTAGGGAATTATCCCCGCTTCCGCTTTACATGCAAACCCAGTCAGCCCAACAGTCACCAATGCCATGGCGGCAAGGGCAAATGACACTTTCCTAAGTAATAAACTCATAAAAAATTCCCCCTGTTAAGTTGTTTTCTGCATCGTTCCTTCGCTGTTAAACCAGAACAATCCCGCCATCGATCATGACCGACTGGCCTGTCATGTAATCCGCATCTTCGGAAGCAAGGTAGGATACATACCCGGCAACTTGTTCCGGCTTCCCGACTTCCTTGGCGAGAATAGCACTATCGACATATGCCTTGAGAGTTTCTCCTTTCGCCGCGCCTGTATAGGCGCCGATTTTTTCGTCGATGAGATCCCACATATCGGTGCCAACGATGCCCGGGCAGTAGCCATTAACCGTGATTTTGTACTGCGCCATTTCCTTGGCAAACCCGTGGGTGTAGCCCCTGACGGCGAACTTGGAAGCACTGTACACCGGCAAGAAGGCAAAACCTGAATGCCCGGCGATGCTGCAGCAATTGATGATTTTGCCGCCGCTGCCCAAATAGCCTTTGTGCCCTTGCTTGACCATCTGCCTGGCTGCCGCGTTATCACAGAGGATGACGCCCTTCACGTTCACTGCAAGCTGTTTGTCAATGTCTTCGGGAGTATGGTCACAGCCCAACTTAACGATGCCGATCCCGGCGTTTGCCACCATGATGTCCAGTTTTCCGTATTTTTCGACGGTTTTTGCCACCAGCTCATTAACGTCCGCTTCCACGGTAACGTCGGTCTTGATCGACATTGCCTTACCGCCGGCTGCCTCGATTTCAGCTGCGACTTTCTGTGCATTATCAAACATGATGTCACTAACCACCACAGCTGCGCCATCAGATGACAACCGCATGGCGATTGCCCTGCCGATCCCACGGCCCGATCCAGTTACAATTGCTACTTTTCCATTCAATTTCATAACTCACGCTCCTATTGTTGATAGAATTCCCATCAAATTGATGGCCTGCTTAGTAGTACGTCACGAATTGCCTACGGTCCTTGATGAAAAAAATGGGCGGTGAAAGAGGGAGGTTTTTCACCACCCCATCACCATGATGTGGTGGAATGACATGGCCTCGACATTTTTCTCAGGCGGTACTATTCCAATAGAACGCCTTTTTATGAATTAATAATGGCAACACCCATACCAAATGTTTTACGGGTCTCGAGACCAACACATAACTATTCGTAACTACTGATATTTTTGATTTTCACTAAATGAACGGCTCTTATTTTCTCTCTTTGACCGTCACAAACTGTTTAATAATCAAACGGACACGCCACAAGACATGCGACAGGTGTCTCAGGAGTGTTTCATTTGTATATGCCTGTTTTATTGATTACTTTTCATGCATTTGCTCATAATGCAGTGGGGTATCCTTCACAGAGAGCTAGCAGAGAAGAAAAGCGACTCCCCGGGACAGAACCGCTTGTCACACAATACGTCACGCCCGGCGCAGGTATTACGAGGGCAATTAAATATAGCAATGGCAGGGGCCAGGCTTGCCTCGTCCAATAGGGGCACGGCGCGCCGTGCCCCTACAGCAGGGTTGTGATGTTTACTTGCCGAAGTAATAACAGGTCGTCAAAAAATGATGCGGAATGGAATGGTTCGGGCAGGGGTTACTATTCGAGGGACATATTCTGCAGAGATAAATGCCATGCTGGCCAGGAAAGTAGAAAGGCGTTTGCCTGAAAAAGAGCTGAACAAACTCATTGAAAAATATCATCCGCTCAAGAGGCGGACAGATGATGCGGACATGGTACAGCAGGAACATGCACAGGTAAAACAGACCGGTATAAAACGTATCACCTCCTGCCTCTCACGCTGTAACACATCAATATTACTGATAAGACTACTGATTATCACCCCCTTGACAATCGCAAAACAATGCTTATTTTTCGTTCAGAAATACACTTTCCGAAAGGAGGTACTCCACATGGCAACCTGGGATGTATTCAAAGAGCTGGATAATCTGAGAAGGGAGATCGATGAAGCATTTCGAGGCGCAGGAATGAGACAACCGTATGGCCCTATGTTCCTTTCGCCGGTAACGACCCGTCGATTCCCGCTGGTAAACTTCAACGAGGATGAAGGACATGTCTACATCGAGGCCCTGGTACCCGGCGTTGATCCGAAGGACATCGATCTGTCCGTGCTCCGGAACACGGTAACCATTAGCGGTGAACGCAAACCATTCGTGGAAAATGAAGGCCAGATTGTGCACCGCTCCGAACTCGGTTCCGGCAAATTCTCCCGGACGTTGGAACTGCCGGTAGAAATCGACCCGAACAAAATCAGCGCCCAGTGCAGGGACGGCATCATGCAGATCACCGTAGCCAAGGCCGAACACGCCAAGCCAAAGAGGATTGAAATCAAAATTTCGTAACTAGTTTCCATCCGGAAACTCCGGATGTGAAACTAGTGGTTTTCAATTCGGAAACGAGGGATTTTTCGTCCTGGCAAGGAAATCAAGGGATTGCGCGGAGGCGTACACAGAGTTACGCCGCACAAGCAAGCCCGCGGATTGACGCAGCAAGGGCGGAAAAGAACCGTTTCCGGATAAAAACTAACACATGATAAAAGTATTCGGATAGGAGGCACTCATTATGGCAGCCAACAGTCTGACGGAAAGAACTGAAGAGAAAAATGTCCAGACCCGTGAAGAAACGAGGTCGAATGATAAATTCATCCGCCCCGCAGTGAATATCATTGAGACCGCGGAAGGACTTATCCTTACCGCTGATATCCCCGGAGCTACCAAAGAAAGTCTCGATGTGAACGTGGAAAAAGGCATCCTGACCATCAGTGCGCCGGCACATCATATCTTGCCCGGAACTTCGGCGTATCGGGAATTCGAGTTAGCCAACTACTACCGCCAGTTCTCGATTCCTGAAAGCCTCGACCATGAAAAAGCCAAGGCAGAGTATGCCAATGGCATTCTGACGTTACGGGTACCCAAAGCGGAAGTTGCCAAACCAAAACGTATTGAAGTACAGGTCACATGAGGAAGGAAATTGTACGCGGAAGGTGAACGCTCTGTCTAATCTTGTGTCTGAACAGCGGAGATAAATGCTGAACAGGCACATGACAAAGCCGGCCATTTCCTGACCGGGCTGATGTTGTGCGAAAAGAAGGTTACATCAATTTTCGATCCAGACTCCGGTACTGGATCGCCTCGGCAAGATGCTGTTCGCGAATGCTTTCCGAGCCGTCCAGATCGGCAATGGTACGGGCAACCTTGAGGATGCGGGTATAGGCCCTGGCGGAAAAGCCAAGGCGTTCGGTAACAAGTTCCAGGAGACGATGCCCGGCTGCGTCCGGTTCACAGTACTTGCGGATCTGGCGAGGGGTCATCTGAGCGTTGGAATGGACCTTCGTCCCGCTGAATCTTTCCAGCTGGATTGCTCGCGCCTTCTCCACACGCTCGGCAATGACCGATGAACTTTCCCCTTCGGTCCGGTCCGCCAGGTCCCGGTACTTTACTGCGGGAACCTCTATGTGGATATCGATCCGGTCAAGAAGCGGACCGGAAATGCGGGAGCGGTACTGGTGGATCTCACGCGGCGTACAGGTGCAGGTCATGGAGTTTTCTCCACTCCCGCCGCATTTACAGGGGTTCATTGCCGCAACGAGCATGATCCGCGAGGGGTAGGTAATCGACATCAAGGCCCGTGAGATGGTTACCCGCCCGTCTTCCAGCGGCTGGCGGAGAACTTCGAGTACGTGTTTTTTAAATTCGGGAAGCTCATCGAGGAACAGCAGGCCATTATGGGAAAGGGACACTTCACCGGGTCGGGGTGTGTTGCCGCCACCGATGAGGCCGATATCCGAAATGGTGTGATGGGGAGAACGGAACGGGCGCTGGGTGATGAGGGCCCTGTCGCGCTCCAGCACCCCCATGACACTGTATATGCACGTTTAGCAGTTCTATATTTACGCGAAGCTGTAGAAGGTGTTGAATCTCCTTCGTTACCTGACCCCACGCACTGAACATAGTAATCTTCTGCAAGCTCTCCATGCCTGTTGACCCATGGGAGATTTCCTCGCAATTCATAAAACCATTTCCCGTCCACTTTCCAAACGTAGACACCAAGTCTTTTTCCTTCAGCATCTTTACCGGCAAAGACGGATTCAATAAGTTTGCGGTCGTCCCTGTAATTCTCTTCTAACCTGTTTTGATACTTTTTCCTCGCCATGAGCCGCTTTGCTTCTTTACTGACAGCCTGGGCAGCTTTCTTGATTTCTTTTTCAGATGGGGTATTGCTCAATTCCTGCTGTAGTTTCTCAATTTCAGCGGCAAGAGGATTCACGCGGGTTCTTTTCTCTTGAATAAGGGGCTGAAGCTCTTCGTCGGTAAAAAGCCCTTTGGCGTACCCGTCCATGAGCCTTTGAATCTCTGCTTTGAGTTGTCGCTGTTCATTCTCTAAAAGGGTGAGGGTTTTGCTTTTCTCATTTGCTGGCAACCCTGCGCAGTGTTCTTTTACCTTCTGCTCGATAGCTTCCGGAGACGAAAACATGTCCTCAAGCTGTGCCATTACTACGGATTCAAGCAATCGGGCTTTGATATAGGCAATCGGTTTTGAATAAGCACATTGGGAGCTTTTTCGGTCTAAATGTTTATAGTAAACTTTGTCGCGTGAATTGTGCCAACCACCGGAAAGCGCCGAACCACATTCGCCGCAAAGCACAAAATTGCTTAGCAGATAACTTATTTTTTTGTTCGCATTTGTAAAAGACCTGTTTTTCTGGATTTGATTATGTACTGCCTTAATCGTTTCGGGATCTTCGATAAGGGCAGGAATCGTGTATTTGACGGATTCTGAGATATTGAACTTATGGCTCTTAAATTCACGACACCAAGTATCCCCAAGGCTATCATGCAAAACCCGGCTCAATGCAGCGTGATGAATGCCGACGATTTCAGCGATTCTCTCAATGCCTTTTCCATGATCGGCATCAAGGTAAAGATTCACGGCTGCATGTACACGATCTACTTTTTCCTTATCCAGTCCCCATGTACCGTCTGACAGTCTGATACGTCCATAGGGCAAACGCATATTTATTGGTGCGAGCCCTTTTTCCGCTTGTTCCCTTGCGCTTGCGATACGGGCAAGCAATGATGCAAGAGCAAGACGTTTTGCAGCGTATTCGTTGAATTCTGTCAATACTCCCAACTGCATTTCGTGAGCAGGGTTGAACAGGTCAAGCTCAGTAGTTCCGGTGAAGAATCTGACTCCCGCTGTTTTTAGAATCTCGACGCCTTCCTTTGACTTCTTGTTATCTCGGCTCCATCGGTCGGTATGGCAGACGATTACGGCATCGAATATTTCTTTTTTTGCATCTTGGAGAAGACGGTTAAACATCCGCTTTTCACTCTGGGAATCGGGTGATGCGCTTTCTTGACCTGTATACTGCCAGCATGATTCGGGGATTGTCCCGCCTAGAGTCTTCACATAGCCGATGATTGCGGTTTTCTGGTCCTGAAGACTCCTACCCCTGTTCTCCTGCTTCTCTGTAGAAACCCGTATGAATGGAGCGAATCTCAATGGTTTCATGATCATATCTCCTTTAGGTAAGCATCTTTTATCTCGCTGGGCTGGATGCACAGGTATTCAAGAGTCTGTTTCTGGCTGGCATGATTAAACATCGTCATTAGGGTCGGAATGTCAGTGTTGAATACGGTTCGATGGATATATCCAAAGGTCTTACGGAGCGTGTGGCTGCCGTAGTTCCCTTTGAGGTTGATTTGCTTGCACCATGACTTGATAAGGCTGTTGAGGTACGGAACACAAAGAGCTTGCCCACCCTTACGTGACTGAAAGAGCAGATCATCGTCCTGGGCGTTCGGTATGGTGGAAAGTAGGTTGCGGATTGCTTCATGAACTGTCTTATTGACAGTGATAGTACGATCCTTTCCGGTCTTCTTTTCCTTTAAGATGAAGTGTTCGCCGGGTTGTAGGTGACGCACCTGTCCCACTGTTATCTTGAGCAAGTCAGATGCCCGAAGATTCGTGTTGATTCCAAGTGTGAATATAGCGAGGTCGCGGGGTTTGTCTGCGAGCAGTTTCTTGATGGTAGCAATGTCCTTCTCTTTTCGTATCGGCTCGACCTTGATAGAATCACCTTTCTGCGGCCGGTTCCTAGCTATCGCATTTTTATCTGTCATATTGATATCCGGTGAATCTAAGTATTTAACACCTGAGATATAAATAGTTTATATTAAACCCTGATAGAAGTAAACAGAAGAAACTAAAAAAGCTGTAATGCCTCTCTAGTAAAGGGATTACAGCTTACCATGTAATATAAACTATTATGTTATAGTTTAGATTCGACTAGTCACCACGTACCCGCTCTCTTAACGGACGACAGATCGACACCTTCAAGTGGCGATACACTGAGGTCGTCAAGTGTTTCCAACGCTTCTGGATCGTCGTGGACCGCTCTACGGCGTGTTATTCTATTTGGTGAAGGGTCAAGTATCACTTCTGGGGTATCTTCTGATTCCAGCTCATCCTCGTAATCATCCTCATCTTCTGGGACATCCTCAACATACCCATACCCCGGTATTACATTACGGTGTTTGCCACGTTTGGGTTTGAAATCATCATAATCAAACCGATGCTCATTGATTATGGCTTTGACAACATCGTCTGTACGCTCGCCCGCTATCTTTTCATACAAGGCAATCAGTAAAGATAGCTCGGCATCTGAAAGACGCTTCAGCCCCTCTTGGCTCTCTATGGATGACGAATCCTCTTGTTGCATCTGCTGGGCCTGTAGTTCCTGGGCCTGTATCTGATAAATAGTAGCGCAGATCTTCGCCATTAACTCTAGCGTGCCTCTTGTTTCTCTGATAGCTCCCAGCGCAATACCTAATTTCCCGTCACGCTCTGCCCTGCGCAATATGCCCTTTGAGCGTTTCAAAAGATCTTCTATTTCAGAAACAAGACCTGCATTATCGATAGCCTGTTTCATTTCTTGCGATTTGGCCAGTTGTCGTGACACGTGATTGTCCATATGATTACGAAGTGACACAGCACTCACGGAATAATCTCTGGATATTTGTTGGAAATTACCACCTGCTAAAGCCCTTCGCTCAGCCTCTAATCTGTCGGATTTATTAAGATTGCATATCTGACACTGACTCATGATTTTCCCCCGTATGGGTGCAACTAAATTTAGTTGCGGTTGATAGTTCCTCCACAATTTCATTCTGGAGCGAATTCTAGTAATCATCTTCATTTGCATTCTGGAGCAACATTTTCATCAGGTGAACAATTTCATTCTGGAGCGCGATCATCATAATCATCGGGATACTGGAAATAAAATAATCTGGTGGTGGTAATGGTAATTATGGTGGATGTAATTATGTGGTGGTGGTGGTGTGTGTGGTGTGGTAGGTAAAACACAAACACAAATACATCAGTACACCATATATAGACTTATACTTACAACAAGGTCTCAAGTCTGTAATAATAAAAGAGAAAATGATCGTGCCTTGTTGTAAGTAGGCCCTTTCATTTTGTTGCTTCCTACTTACAACAAGAAACATACCCTACTTACAACAAGGAATCTCATTTCACGTTGCATTTGAATCCCGTCCGTTTTCTGTATGCTATGCCCATTACACGTTCCAGCCAGCCGCTGTATTTCTCTTGAACAATGAAGGATTCATGGACGGTCAAGATGGGGATATCCCTTTGCATGAAATAGCTCATGATGTCCAGAGCAATCCTCGCTTCAAGATTCGTCAATTCGTAACAAGGCGCAGGCACAGTATAGAAATGATGTGCAATCCTCTTATGATATTTATCGATCATCGTCATGATATCGGATATCCTAAGTCCATGCTTTTTCAGGATCAGTTGCAGATTTCTACACTCTTCATTTTCTTCTTCATTTTCTTTGCCCTTGTCAGGATAAATCGCCTTGTAGATTGCACCAGAAGCTGCTTTCCTTGTTTTTGCATTTAGCATGCGTAGCAGCGCTGTCTTGAATATCGGACGTAGATCGCGTAGATCGGATTTTTCATGACAGATATCGCCATACACGTCATTACCTTTGTACTGTTCGCCTTCTCTAGCATAGAGCATCATCACATGAGTCCCGCTGAAATCACGTTCGACAGTCTTTTCACCGTCAATCAGAATCTTTGTGCGCTTGCCACCATTTCGTTTTGGCAGTTTCTGGTAATTGTTGATCCCACCACACACAGTCATTCGCCCCCATCCGTCAAACGAACCGCTAAATACAAAATGAAAGTTTGTGTTAAGTTTTTCGTTAGGAGGGAGTTCAATCGTGTGGCGTGCATACAGCTTATTCATTGACTCGATAAACTCACACAGATCTTTTACGGTGGCAGTTTTGTTGAAAACTTCGTCTGTATCCTCAAATCGTAAATTTTGTGGATAATGTTTATCTGACCTACGGCGTTCTTTAAGAACTACAGGCTCCCGATATTCACGATTGGTATCTGCGTTTTCGGCATTTTGGAACAGTTTAAGACATTTCGGGGTAGGTGCAATTCGTGATGATTCACGCTTGCCTTTTTTGTAGGCATTGTGGCCTGACTTCCGCTCAAGGTAGCCGTGTTGTTCGAGGATCTTAATCAATTCAATTCGTGAACGATTGACCTTTCCACTTGAATCCTTTTTATATGGGTCGAGGGAAATACTAATCGGAGTGATTCTCTTATTAGAAAGGAGGTTTGCAAACACGATTATTGCCTCATTTTTCTTGTTGCTCCAATGGGGTTCGCGCTTGTCTTTACCCTGCCACACTTTTTCAAGAATATCATAAGCCACTTGAGTGCATGCTTTGCCAAGCGTCATCATTGGATTGAAAGCTGGTGCATTCCTTAATGCCTGCGAAGAAAATAGACCTGCATCAACATTCTTTATACTGTTGTCACGTACTCGTTTTTGTGCTGTCTGTTTCGCCTGTTTATCGGCTTTGTTCAGTACTTCAATTTGTTCTGCGTTTAATTTTCTCATGATCCTCACCGCTCATTGTATTCCTCGGTATCCCTCAATTTTTGTTTACTGGGAGAAAGGACGGGTGAGGGGACGTCCTTGTCAGTCTCGGGGATCAGCCGTGACCTATTCTCCCACTCTGTTTATTCAGCTATTATACGTCATGATTCATACCTTACTTATATCTGACTATCACTTTTTAGAGACAGATAGCTGTAGTGCGTTAAGAAAGCTACTCCATGCAATGGATTTTTATTTTTCGTCACTAGCAACAGTAGCTTTTTTAATGATTCGTATTTTGCGGGCTCCTCCAGTGCGATACGGCATGAAATCATGGAGCGGACATTGTCGGCAACCGCAATCAAACGCCCCCTCGGGATAACCCCCGCAACAATCATAGCATTTTGCAATGATGGCTTGACGAAGCGTGAGACGTCCACCTTCTAAATATCTGATCAATTCGTTTTTTCCACGATGCAATGACCACGACTTCACATCTTTTGCGTGTTGTTTCATGTTTGCTCTCCAATGGGTTTGTATCAACTTGTATTGAAAAACGTCTCCTGAGCTAAACCAGACGCTCTGGATTTGATATTTTGCCCGGTATGATTTGTAGGTGCAAGCCCATGCGGCAGGCTACAAATCACTTGGGTCTGGTGCCGGGCATCAACCAGCTAAACACCTGCCGCAAGCTGAAAATTTGTTTTAGGTCCCGGTGCGACCACCCTAAAACATGAAAGGCCTCGGGGAAGGGTGGTATCGCTTTAGACTGCCGGGTCAGCCCCAAAGGAGTTTCCCCTCGGCCAACTGTTTAAGCCGCTATGCGGCGTTTTTGTCTCTTCTCTTTGCACACTTCCAAATATTCTTCAACAGTGATGGACATTTCCTCGATAACACCTTTTTCGTTCACAGCCATTCCGTCAACACGACTGATCTGCATGACCCCGTTAGAATCCTTCCGCGCTCGTTGTACCGATCCACGGTAAAGACATCGACGCTGTACACTCTGTTTCTGGGATTCTTCGATCTCAGAGATTTTTTGTTGAAGCTTTCTCGCTTCCTTCAATCGGACGTTCGCATAGATAGCCAGCTCTGCGATGGTATCACTGGGTACGTTGCAGGCTTCTTTGATTGTACGTTCAGGATTCTTGCCACTGGCTCTACTTAGGTGCTCCAACTTTTGCCACTGTTGACGAATCTGTGACATATAACCATAAAATCCATGTGAACAATTGTCATAGGCGGATTTTAATCCATCAAATCCAACGATCAACAATTGATTACGTGAGTTTGGATTGAGGATAGCTGAACCATTGGTGAGATTCACAGTCATTGCTTGATAGTCGTCCCCGGCTATTTTGAGTGATATTTCCAATAGTTTGGAATCATCAAGTTCAGAAATCAGTAACGATTTTTCGCTTTCTCTTTCAGCTTTTTTCATTTCAAGGTCCTCCACAAACGCTGTACGTCCATATCGTATGTATCTGCTTTCTTAGTGTTGGTAGTGTTGGTGGTGGTGTTATCCTTGACAGTCACTTCGCTGTCCTCTTCGAGTTTTGGCATTACTAAAGGTTCTTCCACTGTAAAACCTCCTTTTTTTATCTGATTATCAATCCAGCTTTGACGGTATGCTGGGAAAGTGGCATCGAGTTCGTTGGCTCTGATACCACATCCACTCTCATAACTACATGCACCTTTGCTACCCGGAAGAAGAGCAAGGTGATCAGGTACATGGCCTCGGGCAACTGCTTTGTACCTCTCTCCGTTCCACACGCCTGGGATTGATTCATCTGTAGTAAATAGACCTGTTGAGACATCGATATTTTCACCCTGTAAAATCAGATTGAGTAATTCAGGCGCGATATTTCTAGCACGATCCTCGTTCAACCAGATCTCGGCTTTCAATCTGTTTCCATCAAATTGTGTATTGAAGACTTGTCCGAGTACTTGCCCTTCCCATATTCGAGGGTTATTGGCAGAAATAGGGCTACCCCTGTCACCAAAAGGATGATTTACAAGAACTGGCTTCCCGTTCCATAAATGTGCTGTATTACGAAGTTCATCGTCTGGGTAGAATAACGGCCCGTCACTTCCGCTCCAGACTCCTACTTTGAGCATGACAACAGGCAGGATTAAGTGTGGCGTATTGTTGAAATTACGCCTCTGTATATGTGACGCGGCAAGGCATGTGTGAAGCTTATGCAAAGACATTATTTTCCCTCCGTTCCGAAAATCAACGGTTCTTCCTCGTGGTGACAAATCACCTTGTATAACTCTGCTACTGTTCTGAATCGGCTGGTAAATTTTAGTGCCTCTAACTGGCCAAACTTCACTGACATATTGAATATTGCAGTGTGTAACTCGTCCTGTTGCGCAGAAGTAAGGGGATTCTCTGGTGTCCAGTTAATCTCTGTACCTAGATGCTTTTCAAGCAACATCATTTCCAATACTGTCAGAGCACGATTGCCGTTTTCCTCTAAGGATAATTTTGTCTGAGAGATGCCGGTTTCACGTTGTAGATCAAGCTGGCTCTTGTTGGCAGCTAAACGGGCTTCTTTCAATGTTTTCATAAGCTATCTCCGGACTGTTACTGTTCTGGGACAAATTTGTTATTTGAGAATAATTTTATTACTAAAAATACTGTAAAGCAAGAAAAATAAATTTCCCAAGTACCTAATATCTGGACGTATTTGGTCTGTTACGCTTCGTGTGATTGGGTTCTTTGAAAGGCGGGGCAAATATGATTCTTTTAATAGAGTAGAGGTTGTGGTAGGCTGGGCTGAACTTCATATTTCGATATGGCAGGGGGGAGTATGAAATGGATGTAATAACGACTATTTCAACGGCGTTGGGGAGCGTTAAAACCGCGACAGAGATCGCAAAACTTCTTAGGGAAACCGACCTTTCCCTTGAGAAAGCCGAAACAAAGAACAAACTGGCCGACCTTATGGGCGCACTTGCCGATGTGAAGATACAACTTGCGGATGTCCGGGAACTTCTGCTAGAGAAGGACGAAGTAATAAGGAAGATGCAAGAAGAAATGGAAATTAAGGGAAGTATGGTCTTTGAACAACCTTATTATTGGCTTGAGACTGAAAAAGGAAAAGAAGGACCTTTCTGTCAGGCCTGTTTTGACGGCGAGAAAAAGTTATCTCGGCTTCATGATTATGGAGATGGGTATTGGAGGTGCAGAGTTTGCGGCAAAAACTTCGACAAAAAAGAATTAAATCATCACGCAAGCAAAGATGAGTGGGAAGCTTTTACATAAAAAACCACCGTATTGAACTTGGTGTCAGTCGCTCGCAGCTAAATCATCGTTTTGCTCCAAGAATTATCAAAACTCTTAAATTCAAGTTATTAGATAAACAAACCTTTTTGGGGGGATAGGGCCGTAAATCAATATCAATAGGGGGATGTATGGGGTTTTTTGATTTTCTCTTAAAGAAAAGCAGTAAGGTGGGCGGTACAGCTAGATGGGTTGCAGATGCGTATAACGCAGTACGCAAAAGTAACCCTAAATTGAGCCATTTAGAAATATTAAAAGAGGTCAATGCTGCAAGATGTTGCGGTTATAGGGACAGCAATATTGTTGATGGCTTGAATGATTGGTTGATGGATAGTGATGTTATAAATAAAGGCTTGTTTAGTTATGTTTACACAATAATACAAAAAGAAAGTAGATTAATTGAACTACCTTCAGAATGTAAAGATGCTATTGTACAAGAATTATCAAAAGCGGGCATTGAACAAGATGTTATGTTTTACTATGTGGATTGAATTTGCCATTAAATAGTTGGCAAGCCGGAAGGCGACAGCTATTCCTTAAAAAGTGGCAATGATAAGTTTTCATCTTAGTGTTCTTGTTTGTCCGCGCTGGCGAGCCATACTGTCCCCTAACTTTTAACGCTCAGCTGTGACCGGGCGGGGGAGGAATGTTGAATGGATTACAAGACTGTCTTTTTGTGTTTGCATACTATGAGAAATTGCTTATCACATTTTGAGGACATTTCTGGACTCTTGCGTGAGGAATTTGAAACAACAGATGATCTTAATAATGGTGAACGTCAACTTTTGCTAAATTGTTTAGAGAAATGGGAGTCTGGTGTTAGACTCAGTGCTATTGATGTAATCGAACAGGTTCTAAAGACAAAAGAAGGATATAGAAAAACACTTGCCGATTGCATTGTAAATACTCGTATGAAAGGAAGACCAGCAGAAGATTATTAGACTCTTTCAAATTCCCTCAATCCGACCCCCTCTATACTCCCCGGAAAACGCTGTCGTGTGTAGATTCTTGTATATTCCATCCGTATCAGACCAATCAATTTCCAACCACCTAAATTTCAAGCTCTTTTGCTGCATTCCTAAATTTATCCAACTGATATCACAGTGCCGATACCACAAGGCAGATGGTTGCAAAAACATAACAAAATGGTAAATTTAGAGGAGTGTTTGCAACCTTAAGAAAGGAGGGCGCTTGTAATATGCAAAGAGATAAAGCCAAAATGATTTCGAGCATTGTCAGACAATTAATCCTTTCAACCGCCTTTCTCGAACGTGTCGAACCATTCCTTGACCCGCGCTTTCTCATTGAACCACACTACATCAAGATTTGCCGCTATTGTTTCAGATATTACAAAGACCATAATGAAGCTCCCGGCGCAAAAAATATCTGGAATTATTATGACAAAGAAAGTGATCAACTTTCAAATGACGAACGCGAGCAAATAAAAGAAATACTTGAATACCTTAAGCTTGATCAACCTCGTGATTGCGATTTGGAGGATGCAGTAAATTTGACAGAGGAATGGTGTGAAAAACAAAAACAAGAGCAGATTGAAGCAATAGAAAATGATGATGATATACGCGACATAAGTTTGGAAGATTATCTTGCAGCACATGAAGCTATTAACACACTAAAAAGAAAAGGATTCACTGCTTACGAATTATCAAAAATGAACTTGCCCGAAATCGAATGGATAATTGAAGGACTAATAAAAGAGGGATTGACTATATTCGCAGGGAAGCCGAAAGTAGGCAAAAGTTACTTCATGCTTAACGCATGCATTGACTTAGCATCTGGGTCAGACGTTTTTGGTGCTATTCCTACAGAACCGAAAGAAGTATTATATTTGTCGCTTGAAGGTCGTGACCGTCTATTAAAAGAAGAGCAGGCTAAAATACTGGAAGGGAGAGAAGCACCACAAAAACTGCATATACAGTTTGAGTGGCCAAAACATGTTCCAGATAAACGTCCAAGATATTCAAGAAAATTTGGGTATTATCAACAAGAGGACGACGATAAAGCAATTGAAGCACTTGAAAAGTGGATGACTATTCATCCCGACACGCGATTAATCATAATCGATACACTTATAGCGTTCAAGGGTTCTAGGGGTATTTCTTACGACAAAGACCATGAATACATTTCAGAATTCCAGAAATTCGCAGGAAAACATCATATCGCCGTAGTCCTCATTCATCACTGTCGCAAAAGTACAACAAAAGACACTTTTGAAGGGATTATGGGTTCAACAGGGTTACAAGGCGCAGCGGACACAATGGTAACGCTAACTAAAACTGGCAATGAGCAAGATCGACTATTTACTTACGGAGGTCGCGGCATTAGTGAAGGCGAGCTTACTTTTAAGTATGATGGGTATCAATACACTCTTACGGAAGAACCTTATGTAATAGAAGAAAAAATGAGCAAAGAACGGCAAAAAATAATCGACTACCTTGAATTTTATGACAAAGAAGAAGGAAAACCAATAACTCGCAAAAAACTTGTGGAAGAAATGACAAAACAAGGACTTGGAAAAGGTGTTGATGTTCTGTTCGAAAAAATGGTCGCGAAGGGCGACATTGAAAAAGTAGAATATGGATTATATGCACGGAAGGGCTTCACACATGAAAAAGAGTTAGAAGAGGTATTTTTAAAAATGCGTGCTCGCTCACTAGCACGCTCAAGAGAAAGAAGGAAAAAATAAACTGTATAAAGTGAGAGGTCGTCCGAACTTTATACAGTTTATACAGTTATACAGTTTATACACTTATTTCAACTTACGTTGCATATCAGACCATCTCAACACTCCCCGAAATACGGAACGGAAGCATAAAACTGTCTTGCATGCTTATAAACCTTAGTGGTCTCAATCGCCTCGTCAAAGGACATGCGGGGCAGGATCCCGGGAATCCGCCGGGCAAGCATGGTCTTTCCGGAACCGGGTGGACCGATCAGCAGGATATTATGCGATCCGGCGGCAGATACTTCGATAGCCCTCTTGGCATGATCCTGCCCCTTCACCTCGGAAAAGTCATCTCCATGTCCGGCAGCTTCGCAGAACAGTTCCCCTATTTCGATTCGGCAGGGCTCAATCGCTCGCTCTCCGCTCAGAAACTCCACCACCTCAGCCAACTCCCCAACCCCCACGACCTGAATTCCTTCCACCACGGCGGCCTCACGGGCATTCTCCCGCGGCACAACGATTCCGGCAAAGCCGGAACGCTTGGCAGCGACAGCCACCGAAAGACAGCCCCGGACAGGTTTCACACTTCCATCCAGGGAGAGTTCACCCAGAAGCAGGAACTCCTTTATCTTAGGTCCATTGACCACCCCGGTCGCAGCCAGGATACCGATAGAGATGGGAAGATCAAAAGCCGCCCCCTCTTTTCTGATGTCGGCAGGGGCGAGATTCACGGTAATTTTCCGACTCGGATACTCATAACCGGAATTCTTCAGAGCAGACTTGACGCGATCCTTACTTTCCTTTACGGCACCATCGGGCAGTCCCACGGTGGCAAACTGGGGAAGCCCCGGGGAGATATCAACCTCAACGTCAACCAGCATGGCATCTATACCGAGGAGTGAACTGCTGAATACCTTGGCAAGCATACTACCTCCAAATAATTAGCTTTGACCAACGTACTCGATAAATGAAAATTTGCCAAGCTAACTTTTGGAGTAATTGAAAGGGGAACAGAAAAAATCGGAACTATCCCCCAAACAAAGGTCACACTCGTCATTCCCGCGGCTTGTGCGCAGTAGCCCTAGCGAAGGAGCAAAGCGGGAATCCAGGAATCTCAAAATAACAACATTTGTCTGGATACCCGTTTTCACGGGTATGACGTCGTTTAGCAGGATCGTCAAGCGGGGAATGGATTCAATTTCCGGCAATAAAAGTCGTCACCTTCTTTTGGGGGATAGTTCCGGAAAAAATGGTATGAATCGAGGGAGAACGACTGAATTTCGTCCCACCGGGGGAAGACAAACATCGGGCGGACGGATGGAGGTGACACCACCACACAACCGCCGCCCGAAGCGGGTACCTCTGCGAAGCGGCATATCCTGGGGCCGGGAAATCTATTTCCCGAACCGTCACGGGGTTACGACTCAGTCAGAAGTATTGCCTCAGCAATCTGTCGCATGCTTTTTCGTTTATCCATGGCAAGCTTTTGCATCTTTCGGAATGCTTCCGGCTCGGAAAGGCCCTGGTTTCGCATCAGTGCCCCCTTGGCCTTCTCGATGAGCTTGCGGGTTTCCAGATTTTCCTTTAGATCTTCGACCTGTTCTTTCAGTTCTTCGATCTCCTCGGCATGGGCACACGCCAGTTCGATGGCGGGCCAGAGGTCCTGATCACGGAGAGGCTTGGCCAGGAACGCCCCGATGCCGCACTCCCCCGCCCTCTTCACCGTATCCGGATCATAACAGGCCGTAAGCAGGATGATGGGGATTTTCAGCTTTTTTCTGATCTCCCGTGCCGCGGAGATACCATCCATCTGTGGCATGGCCACGTCCAGGATCACGATGTCAGGCAACTTGCTCAATGCCAGTTCCACTGCCTTGATTCCATCACCACATTCTATAATTTCATCAAAGCCGAGTTCGGAAAGCCTTTTTTTTAGGCTTTTGCGCAAAATTGGCTCATCGTCACAAATAAGAGCGCTTCTCAATAAAATCACCACCTTATAATAGTTTTGTCACTACGAGACTCTATTTCTGATAGTAGTGCAGCATAAAGCGTTCCACTTGCCAGCCACATTGACAGAAAAAGAAATCAAGGCCATACTTTGCCCACAAGCAAACAACAATGAGTATCAAGCAATCAGGACTTCCCAGCTACCGGAGATCTGGCAATGAAAAGGAAACATCTCATCACTATACTTGTCCTGGGGATTGTTGTCTCAGCGGCAATCTATTTTGCCTTCCGACTCACAAAACACGACGATGGAAAAATCCGCCTGTCCGGCAATATCGAAGTAACCTCCGTGGAATTGAGCTTCAAAATCCCCGGCCGGGTCACGGAACGTCCGGTAGATGAAGGCGAACCGGTAAAAGCGGGTGATGTTGTTGCCAGACTGGATCCAGCAGATCTTCTCCATGAAGCGGCAAGCCGCAGGGCCGAGGCACAGGCGGCCCGCTCGCTGCTGACGGAACTCGAGACAGGCTACCGCAAGGAAGAAATTGCCGGGGCCGAAGCGGTCCTCCGGCGGATTGAAGCAGAGGCAAAACGTCTCGAAATCGACTTTGGCCGCCAACAGCAACTGTTCAAAAAAGAGGTCATTTCCGCCCGGGATTTTGATGCCTCTCGGGCGGCCTACGAGAGCTCCCAGGCGAACGTTCGTGAAGCACAGGAAAGACTGAACCTGCTCAGGAGCGGCCCGCGCAAGGAAACCATCGACCAGGCCCGCGCCCGCCTCCGAAGTGCCGAAGCGGTCCTGGCCCTTGCGGAAACAAGGCTTGGGTACGCGACACTGGTTTCGCCGGTGACTGGTCTGGTGCTGTCGAAAAACATCGAACCGGGTGAACAGGTTGCCGTGGGGACTCCGGTGATCACCATCGGCCTGCTGGAAGAAGTGTGGCTGCGGGCCTATATCAGCGAAACGGACCTGGGTCGGGTCCAGCTCGGTCAGAAGGCGACCGTCACCACCGACACTTTTTCAGGCAAAAAATATCAGGGAACCATCTCCTTCATTTCACCGGAAGCTGAATTCACCCCGAAAAGCGTGCAGACGGAAAAGGAACGGGTAAAACTCGTCTACCGCATCAAGATAACGATTCCAAACCAGGCCAATGAACTGAAGCCCGGCATGCCGGCGGATGCGGAATTAGAGTGAAACATTTATTGAAATCATTGCGGAAGACAGATGCTTCAGATTCCGTATTAATCGTGTTAGATGAACTATCAGTTCAGGGGAGATCAGACTCTCAGTGGGTTTAACCTTGTCCAGTCTGTACATCCGGTAAAATCGTCCTATTATGACTGCAATTCGCATGGAAAACCTCACAAAAAAATTCGGCGACCTGACGGCTGTGGACGCCCTGACCCTCTCCGTGCCCAAAGGCGAACTTTTCGGACTGGTCGGTTCGGACGGAGCCGGGAAGACCACCACCATGCGCATGCTCACCGCAATCATGGAACCCACGTCGGGGGATGCATGGGTAATGGGGCATCACGTTCGGGATGAACCGGAGGCCATCAAGGAAGAGATCGGTTACATGAGCCAGCGCTTCGGTCTCTATCACGACCTGACCGTACTGGAAAATATCCATTTCTATGCAGACATCTTCGGCCTTTCGCGCAAAGAGCGTGCTGCTAAAATCGACGGGCTCCTCTCGTTCAGCAACCTGACCCCCTTCAGGGAACGGAGAGCCGGCAACCTGTCCGGGGGCATGAAGCAAAAGCTCGGCCTGGTCTGTGCGCTGGTCCACACTCCCAAGGTTCTTTTTCTCGACGAACCAACCAACGGCGTTGATCCGGTTTCACGCCGCGATTTCTGGCGAATCCTCTACAACCTGCTCAAGGAGGGAGTCGCCATCTTCGTCTCCACCGCCTACCTCGATGAGGCTGACCGCTGCAATCGCGTGGGATTGATCCACAACGGCAAACTCCTCGCCTGCGACACCCCCGAGAACCTCAAAAAACTGATGCGGGGCATTATTCTCGAAATCCGCACCCCTAAACCTCGCAACGCTGCCCGGTTGCTCAGAGAGAGGCTCGACGATGTTTCGGTCAGTCTGTCCGGAGACAAGGTGCACCTGGTTACACATGACCCTGAGAGGACGAGGAAATCCGCGTCATCATTCCTGGATCAGGGGGGAATCCCCCTGCTTTCCCTGCGGGTAGTGGAACCGACCCTGGAAGACGTGGTTGTCTCTCTTTTGCGGGCTCCTGGTACGGCAGGATAGACACATGGCCATTGGATGGAACGATGACCGGAAGCTGAGCGATTTCCTTCGAAGGGAGACCCCGTGAGCACTGAAGAACCAGCCGTCACTCTCAAGGACATCACCAAGAAGTTCGGGGACTTCGTTGCCGTGGATCACGTCAGCCTCGAGGTCCGGAAGGGGGAAATCTTCGGTTTTCTCGGCCCCAACGGTGCCGGCAAATCCACAACGATCCGGATGCTGTGCGGAATCCTTTCCCCAACCAGCGGCACTGGTTCAGTTGCCGGATTCGATGTGAGCCGAAACGCGGAAAGAATCAAGGAACACATCGGCTATATGAGCCAGCGTTTCTCCCTGTACGAAGACCTCACCGTGGAAGAAAACATCGACTTCTATAGCGGGATTTACAAGATTCCTCAGGACCAGAAAATTGACCGCAAGGAGTGGGTACTCGACATGGCAGGACTCCGCGATCACCGTTCCGCCAAAACCGGCATCCTTTCCGCCGGCTGGAAACAACGCCTGGCCCTGGGTTGTGCCATTCTCCACGAGCCACCGGTCATTTTTCTCGATGAACCGACCTCCGGGGTGGACCCCATCAGCCGGAGGAATTTCTGGGACCTGATCTACCGTCTGGCGGAACAGGGAACAACAATCTTCGTCACCACCCATTACATGGACGAGGCCGAGTACTGCGACCGTTTGGGACTCATCTACCGCGGACAGTTGATCGCCCTGGGAACACCGGACGAGCTGAAAACAGGCTTCATGGCGGAACAAGTCATCGAGGTCAGTTGCGAAAGGGTCCACGAAGCAATGGAGTATCTCGAACAGATTGAAGGCATACGTCATGCTGCTCTGTCCGGCAGGGGGTTGCACATTGTGGCGGAGAACGCCGACCATGCCATCCCTGTGATGATGGAGGCGTTGGCCGAGAGGGACATCGTGGTGCAGAGCATGGAAAAAATCCTGCCGTCCCTGGAAGATGTTTTTGTCTCGCTGATTGAGGCGCGTGACAGGATGGAGGCGCCGCAGGGGGTCTTTAAAAGATGAAGGGCGGGGTAAGGATTACGGGGTAAGGAGCAAAAAAAAGGGGTAAGGGTTACGGGGTACGAGGTTCGAGGTACGAGGTAAGAAGTAAGAAGTAAGAAGTAAGAGGTACGGGACTGGGTGGCTGATATGAATCTTCAACGCATCGGGGCAGTTGCGAAAAAGGAATTTCTTCATGTTATCCGTGATCCCCGGAGTCTCGGCATGGGCATCGCTATACCCTTGCTCCTGCTCTTTCTCTTCGGCTATGCCCTGACCGTTGATGTGGACAGGGTTCCCCTGATCGTCTGGGACCAAAGCGATAGCCACGAAAGCCGGGAGCTGGTGAGCCGTTTTTCCGGGTCGCGCTTTTTTTCCCTGCGAACCTATACCGACAACTACCGCGCTATCGAGCAGGCCATCGACACCCGCGATGCAGTGATTGCCCTGATCATCCCGACGGATTTCGCCCGGCGCGTCGCTTCCGGTAGAAAGACCTCGGTGCAGGTGCTCCTGGACGGAAGCGATCCAAATACCGCAACATTCGCCCTCGGGTATGCCCAGAGCATTGTTTCCGGCTACTCCCAGGAGATTGTCTTGCGCCAGATTCGGCGAAGTACCGGCACGGAACCGCAACTCGCTCAGCTCGAAGTGAGACCTCGTGTCTGGTTCAATACCGACATGGTTTCGAGAAACTATCTGTTCCCCGGGCTGATCGCAGTCATCATGATGATCATCGCCGCACTTCTGACCTCCCTGACGGTTGCCAGGGAATGGGAATCCGGAACCATGGAACAACTCATCTCTACCCCCCTTCGCGGCCCGGAACTGATCCTGGGCAAGCTTATCCCCTATTTTACCATCGGAATTCTGGATCTGGTTCTCTCCGTACTGGTCGGGGAGTATGTTTTTGCTATTCCGCTCCGGGGCAGTCTTCTGCTGCTGTTCGTGCTGTCGGTGGTCTTTCTGACCGGAGCCCTTGCCCTGGGAATACTGATCAGCATCGTAACGAAAAGCCAGCTCGTGGCAAGCCAGCTGGCGTTGATGGTTACCATGCTCCCGGCTTTTCTCCTTTCCGGATTCATCTTCCCGATTGAAAACATGCCGGCCCCCATCCAGGCCATAACCCATATTGTAACGGCCCGCTATTTCGTTTCCATACTGCGGGGAATCTATCTGAAGGACGTGGGGCTGGAGGTCATGGCCGGACCGGTGGGGCTGCTGATCGTTTTCGCCGTCGTGGTACTCGCGCTCTCGGTACGGAAGTTCCGGAAGAAAATTGAGTAGATAACAGCACAAAGGATTTTCCATGTTCGAGCGTCTGAAATCCATGCTGGTGAAGGAATTCATCCAGGTTCTCCGGGACCCGAAGATGCGGATTATCATTTTTCTTCTCCCGGTGTTCCAGACCGTGGTCTTCGGCTATGCGGTCAATACCGATGTAAAGGAGGTAAAGACCGCGGTCTACGATCTGGACAACAGTCCGGAGAGCAGGGACGTGATCGCCCGCTTCGCCGGGTCCGGCTATTTTCGGATCGTGGAATATGTTAACGAAGACAAGCGGGTGGCGGAACTGATCGATACCGGCACCGTCAAGGTAGTTCTCCGGATGAACAGGGGGTTCGGCGCAGAGTTGACTGCAGGGCGGATCGCACCGTTGCAGATACTTCTGGACGGAACCGATTCCAATACTGCCGGGATTGTATTGAATTATGCCGGGAAAATAGCGGCTAGTCACAATGATCGGATTCGCACGGAACAAGCGGCACGTGCCTTCGGCCCAGCCTTCCGGGTTGGAGGGGTGGAGATGAAAGATCGCTCCTGGTTCAATGAAAATCTCGAGAGCCGCAATTTCTATGTGCCTGCCGTGATCGCAAACATCGTCTTCATTATTACCATGCTTCTTTCGAGCATGGCAGTGGTTCGCGAGAAAGAAATCGGAACCATGGAACAAATCATCGTTACCCCGATCCGTCGCAGCGAGTTCATCCTCGGCAAAACCATCCCCTTTATCCTGATTGGATTTATCGACGTTGCCCTCATAACCCTGGTGGCAGCGTTCTGGTTCGACGTTCCGATCCGGGGGAGTATTCCGCTCCTGTTCGGTGCGACTGCTCTATTTCTCATGAGCAGCCTCGGTTTCGGCCTGCTGATATCCACAGTGAGCAGAACCCAGCAGCAGGCGATGATGAGTGCCTTCTTCTTCATCTTCCCGGCCATGCTCCTGTCAGGGTTCGCCTTCCCCATCGAAAACATGCCGGAGACCGTCCAGTGGCTCACCTTCCTCAACCCGCTCCGCTACTATCTGGTCATCATTCGCGGCATTTTTCTGAAGGGCGTCGGAATTGGCATACTCTGGCACCAGTTTCTGGCACTCTTCCTCCTTGGCACCATCATTCTCGGCTTTGCCGTGAGCCGCTTCAGGAAGA
>Ga0351907_1042_pt1 | contig 39813 bp, 31 predicted proteins | sample BONcelHT113001E6_FD_206861 | JGI IMG/M metagenome (GOLD analysis project Ga0351907, IMG submission 206861) | Enriched cells from coal bed in the Powder River Basin, Montana, United States - BONCAT cells T11 rep1 HSBNCT.T11.300.1.E6 ... | reverse complement strand
CCCCTGCCCGGCACGGGGCCGCTCGGAAGCCGCCAGGACAGGTGAACAAGAGAGCAGAATGGCCGCAAGGGTAATCGCCAGGCGCAGTACCATGCTACCAGATCTTCCGAAGTTCCGCGAGATACGCCGCCGATTCATCGCTTCCCTCCCCGGGCGCCCAGGGTGCCCGCTCTTCATTCGTCAGAGCCCGATACGGCCCGGCCTTGCTCTCGAAAAAAACCGTGCCGCTTTCCAGGCTTACTACCGTATGGAACTCGCCATGGAGAATATTTACCCCCACGGCATCACCGTCAGGAGAGAGAATAGCCGCTTGGACAACCTTTCCGCAATCATCGAAGAAGGCGATCCCCAGCCTGCCCCGCACGATGATCATGGTCTCATCTTTTTCCGGACCGAGATGGCGGTGCGGAGGAATATAGGAGTCGGGCTCCATTGCATGGATAAGCCGGTGACTCAGTGAGTCGTCTCCTTGGTGAAAATTGAAGTTTTTGCGCAGCCTTGGCGTGGAGGCGGCCGTGTCGGAGAGCTCATTCAAAAGTTCCCGGCGGATAATGCGTATGTTTTTCATCGATAATTTCCCCGCAGGCTCACGGGAGCCAGGTTGTGTTTCAAGCAAGAGGCAGGATAGCAAAGGGAGCAGGGATAAAGCAAGGTTTTGCAGGAAAGACCAGGAGGAAAATAAAGCGGATCGTACGCTATCTTTCGCGTACAACAGGATCAGACGGCACTTTCAGAAGCAGTCCGGTTCGCTTCCGGAACAATCCCCCAGGCTGCCAGTTCTCGCAGGGCCATTTCCACAAGGGTTTGCAGTTTGGCCTCCACAGGCGAAGACAGATCCAGTCCCAACTGAATTGATTTCGGTTGAACACCTAGCAGAACCGTCTCGGGAGGGGTGTTGCCCTGAAGAAGGGAAACGGCAAGCAGGTCTTTCAGCCCCATCTGGTGAGGAGACAGCTTGGTTTCAAAAGCAATCGGAATATCGTCACCGGTAAGCCGGACTATGGTTCCCGGTGGCCCACCGGTCGCCATTGCGTCCACGATCAGGAGATGCTTCAACCCTTCGAGGAAAGGCAAGAGGTCGAGGCCGAGTGTGCCGCCGTCCAACACCGTCACCCCGACCGGGAAGGCATAGCGTGACGCAAGACACTGCACGACCCTGACCCCTACCCCGTCATCTGACATGACCAGGTTTCCTATTCCAAGAACGAGAACAGACAGACGCTACTCCTTCCCTTCCGGAACAGATTTGTAGCCACCGAAGATGCTCGAAATGACGCCATTCTTTTCCTTCACATCCATCAGCCAGGCGCTATACACATGGTGGATGGCAAAGGCGATCAGAAACCACATAACGATAGTGTGGGTTAGACGGAGCCCCTGATTGCTGCCAAAGATAAATACCCACCCAAAGACACTGCTCAAAAAGCCTCCGGGAGCATACTGCGAGTAGAGGGCAAAGCCGGTACAGATCATCACCAGATACAGGGCAAAAACCCAGAGATAGGCACTGCCGGCCATGGCGTTATGGCCTACTACGTGAGGGGCCTTACTCTTGAAAAAGGTGTAGAAGAGGAAGGTCTCCTTCATGTTCCTGCGGCCATCCTTGTACAGCCAGGGGGTAAAAACACGCCAGTTGGCGTATTTGTTCCCGACAAAGGCCCAGTAGATCCGGGCCACCACGCTGATAGTAAACGTAAATGCGAGCACAAAATGGATGAATCGCATCCAACCCATCACGTACTGGGAGGGGTCATGGGCCAGGGTCTTACCCCAGCCAATATAGATGCCGGTCACGGACAGGCCGAGAATGGCAAGGAAGTTGACCCAATGAATTATCCTGACCGGCCATTCCCAGACATATCTGAATTCGAGCTTTTCCATGTTCTGCCTCCTACAACACCTGTACCGTTACCGTCTCGCCGTCCTCCGGGTCAAAGAGATGCACCGCGCAGGCAAGACAGGGGTCAAAGGAATGAATGGTTCGCAGGATTTCGAGGGGCCGCTTCGGATCCGCCAACGGTGTTCCCACCAGGGCGGCTTCATAGGGTCCTCGCTGCCCCTTGTCATCGCGCGGGGAGGCGAGCCAGGTTGAAGGCACGACCGCCTGGTAATTGAGGATCTTCTGATCCTTGATGCGAATCCAGTGACCGAGGGCGCCACGGGGCGCCTCATGCCAACCGTAACCCTTCGCTTCGGAAGGCCAGGTGTCAGGGTTCCATTTTTCGTTGTTGTGAATCGCCAGATCTCCACCCTTGATATTGGCGGTAAGGGCAGCCAGCCATTCGGGAAGTTTCCGGGCAATCAGCAGGGTTTCTATGCCTCGGGCGGCGGTTCTGCCCAGAGTTGAAAAGAGGGCTTCCGGGCCCACCTCAAGCTTGGCAAGGACCATGTCCACCGCGGCCTTTACTTCCGTATGGCCGGAAGCATAGGCGACAAGACAGCGAGCCAGCGGACCGACTTCGGTTACCAGACCGTTGTAGCGGGGCGCCTTGACCCAGGAATATTTCTTGTCGGTATCGAGATACTCGTAGGGAGGTTTCGGCCCACTGTAGTTGTACTTGGTTTCACCTTCCCACGGATGAAGACCTGCTCCGGGTCCTTTGGCGTAGTCATACCACGAATGGTCCACGTATTCGGCTATTTTTTCCTGATCCACGGAGTGTACTTTGGTCAGGTCCTTGTTGAGGATCATCCCGCGCGGCATCCAGAGGACCTCCGGCTTGCCGCTGTTGTCGGACGGAAACTCTCCGTAGCTCATGAAGTTGCCGACCCCGCCGCCAATGCCAGCCCATTCCTTGTAAAAAGATGCCACGGCCAGGAGATCGGGAATATAAACTTTCTCCACGAAGTCCTTTGCCTTTGCCAGCAGCAACCCGATCTCCGTCAGCTTATCGGCATTGAGAGCGCTCTGCGAGTCAAGGTCGATCGGAATAGCCATGCCACCAACCAGGAAGGTCTGGGGATGGGGGTTTTTGCTTCCCAGGATCGCATGGATCCGGATTATGTCCTTCTGCCACTCCAGCGCCTCCAGATAGTGGGCTGTTGCCATAAGGTTTGCTTCCGGGGGAAGCTTGTAGGCCGGATGCCCCCAGTAGGCATTGGCAAAGGGGCCAAGACGTCCCTTGCTGACAAAGGCCTGCAGTTTTTCCTGAACCCCCTTGAAATAGGTGGGGGAGTTGAGCGGCCAGTCGGACAAGGAAGCAGCCAGTGCGGAAGTCTTTGCCGGGTCCGCCTTCAAACCTGAGGTAATGTCGACCCAATCAAGGGCATGCAGGTGATAGAAATGGATAACATGGTCCTGAACGTTCTGGATACCCATGATGAGGTTTCTGATCAGCTCCGCATTGGGTGGGATCTTGATGCCGAGCGCATGCTCCACGCTCCTGATGGAGGCAATGGCATGGACCGTGGTGCATACCCCGCAAAAACGCTGGACAAAAGCCCAGGCGTCACGAGGATCGCGCCCCTGGAGGATCTCTTCGATCCCGCGGAACATGGTACTGCTGCTCCAGGCATCGGCTACCCGGCTGCCCTCCACCTCGGCCTCGATCCGGAGGTGCCCTTCTATTCTGGTAATGGGGTCAATGACGATTTTTGCCATGGGTTACTCCTCCTTCTTTCCATCATCATCCTTGTCTTTCTTGAGGGCACTTATGATTCCGTGGCCCGCGAATGCCGCGGCAGTGACTATTGCAAGCCCGGCGCCGATTTGGTTTGCCGTGTATTCGACACCAAATCCGGGCACATTTGGCAGCCGCCGGTAAAATGGCGTCATGGTATCCCAGAAATTCGCTTCAGAACAGCCAATGCAGCCATGCCCCGCCATAACCGGCCAGCTGGTCTTTTCATTGTAACGCTGAGTAGGACAGTTGTGAAAGGTTTCGGGTCCCTTGCAGCCCATTTTGTAGAGACAATGTCCTTTGCGGTGGGCAGCGTCACCCCATTGCTCCACATACTGTCCGGCATCGAAATGGGAACGCCGTTCGCAGTTGTCATGAATTCTTTTGCCATAGGCAAACAGTGGCCGCCCCTGGCTGTCGGTATTGGGCAACTTGCCGAAGGTGAGAAAGTGGACCACCGTTGCCGTGAGATTGTCAGGATTCAGGGGGCAGCCGGGGAGATTGATGACCGTGGCTCCCGGAACCGCCGCCTTCACGCCAACCGCACCGGTGGGATTCGGCGCGGCGGCAGGAATACCACCGTCGGTGGCACAGGTCCCGACCGCAATGGTAGCGAATGCGTTGCCACAGACCTCTCTGACAATTTCGAGGGCTGATTTCCCGCCGACACAGCAGTAGACCCCACCGTCCTTCATCGGGATCGAGCCTTCGATCACGGCAATATATTTCCCCCGGTTCTCGTGAATGGCCTTCATCAGAGACTCTTCCGCCTGGTGGCCGGCAGCTGCCATAATGGTTTCGTGATAATCGACTGACAGAACGTCCAGGATTAATTGCGATACGGTGGGGTTCGACGCCCGGAGCAAGGCTTCCGTATTGCCGGCGCAGTCCTGGAACTCAAGCCAGACAAGGGTGGGACGCTGGACCTCGTCAAGTGCCTGGGCAATCTTGGGAGCGAAGGTAACAGGAAGTGCCAAAGCCGCCGACATTGCCGTACAGAACTTCATGAAGTCACGGCGGGAAATTCCCTTTTCCTCCCAAACAGTCCTTTTTTCGGGGTGCCGTTCTTCGGTAACAATCCCTTGTTCCTTGTCTTTGCTCTCCATAGTGACTGAACCTCCTTGCTGGTAACATCGGGTTACAAACCGCTCACGCAACTTTCGCAACCCCGGAAACGTCTTTCCGATACGTTGCTGATATCCGAAACGCCTTTTTACGACACTAAGACATTGAAATATCAATATATTTATTTTAAGAGTTTTAATAAATTTTATGGGGTTCCTGGGGCTTGTCAAGGAAAGCAACAAGGTTTTATTTCATGATAAAAGCGGATACTTCAGATCTCAGCGGCACCCTTTACTGTTACGGCCCCTCAAACTGCCGGAAGTTTTCCCGGAATCTGTCCGTAAGGTCGCGGGCCATTTTTTCATAGAGTTTTGCATCCGGCCAGACATCCACCGGATTGAGAAGGGCGGAAGGGATTCCGGGACACTCCGTTGGGATATCGAGCCCGAAAAAGGGTTCCCGGAAAAAAGGTATGGTATCGAATGTTCCCGCCAGTGCGGCATGTATCAGCGCCCGGGTATGATCGATCCGGATTCGGCTGCCGACACCGAAACCACCGCCACTCCATCCGGTGTTGACCAGCCAGCAGCGGACCTCGTGACGAGCAATCTTGTCCCGCAGCAATTGCGCATAGACCGATGGGTGGAGAGGAAGAAAGGGTGCGCCGAAACAGGTGGAAAAGGTGGCTTGCGGTTCCTTGCCGATGCCGTCCTCGGTACCGGCAATTTTCGCGGTGTATCCGGACAGAAAATGGAACATGGCCTGCTCGGGATTCAGACGTGAAATGGGAGGCAGGACGCCAAAGGCGTCGCAGGTCAGCATGAAGATATTTTTCGGATGGGCACCGATTCCGGCCTGAACCGCGTTAGGAATGTTTCTGATGCTATAGGCCGCACGGGTATTTTCGGTCAGAGAGGCGTCATCCAGATCGATCCTCCGGGAAACAGGATCAATCACCACGTTTTCCAGCACCGTGCCGAAACGGTGGGTACAGTCATGGATCTCCGGTTCGAGTTCCTTCGAAAGGTTGATTACCTTGGCATAGCAGCCCCCTTCGATGTTGAAGATTCCCTCGCCATCCCAACCATGCTCGTCATCGCCGATCAACGACCGATTCGGATCAGCGGAAAGGGTTGTCTTACCGGTGCCTGAGAGTCCGAAGAAAATTGCCACATCACCGTCAGACCCCACATTGGCCGAGCAGTGCATGGAGAGGGTAGCATATTCCCGGGGCAGAATATAATTCATGACGGTAAAAATGGCCTTCTTGATCTCTCCGCCATAGCCTGTTCCTCCGATGAGAATCAGTTTTCTGGCAAAATCCACCAGGATACAGACCTCGGAATTCGTCCCGTCAGACTCGGGTTGAGCGTGAAAGGAGGGCGCATCGATCAGGGTAAATTCAGGTTGGTGGGAATCCGGTTCTTGCTGCGGGGAACAGATAAACATGGCTCGAGCAAACAGGGAATGCCAGGCGTTTTCGGTGATGACGCGGATGGGCAGGCGACGGCGGCAGCCGGCACCGGCAAAACAGTCCTGAACGAAAAGCTCCTTGCCGGCCAGATGGTGCAGCAGTCGCTGGTAGAGGGCATCGAATAGCTCCGAAGCCAGGGGTTGGTTTACCGGCCCCCACCAGACCGCATCATGGGTGACATGGTCATCGATGATATATTTGTCGTTTGGCGACCTTCCGGTATGGGGTGTGGTAGTGACGACAACCGGCCCGCCATGGGCGAGGAGCGCTTCCTTCCTCCGCACAATCGCCTCATACAGCCGGGGGGTTGTCAGATTCCAGTGGATATCTTCCGAAGTTCTAATGCCATGCTCTTCAAGGTTTTGTGCCATCGGGACATCCCCCTCTTCACGTGACGTTCACTTCGGCAGTTGGAGCGTGGCCGGGTACTCTGTTGGCACTTCTTTTTCGCGGAAGCAGAAAATCAGATTGCAAAACATATACAGCCCCGGAAACAGGAGAGGCGGGTTGCCCCGCCTCCCCTGTTTCCGGATTTCGTCACGCGTATTACAACCCCGCAAGGAGCTCGTCAACAACCGCCAGGAATTCTTCCAGGTCGGCCATCTGCGTATCTCCCATATGGGCAATGCGGAAGGTCTGTCCCTTGATCTTGCCATAGCCGTCATCAAAGGCATAGCCGCGCTCGCCAAGCAGTTTCTTCAGAGTTGCGAGATCGGAACCCTTGGTATTCACCGCACAGGTCAGAGCAACGGAGCGATAGGGTGCCTCGGTATAAAAGCCGTAGCCATTTTCCTCGATCCAGCGTGCAACTCGTCCGGCCAGTTCCCGATGCCGGGCCCAGCGGTTTTCCAGCCCCTCGGCAAACATCCGGTCCAGCTGTTTGTCCAGGGCAAAAATCTGCGAAATGCAGGGAGTAGAAGGTGTGTTGTCTTTTGCGTCGGCGGCATCGAACTCGAGAAAATCGAAGTAATAGCCTCTCCCCTCAATGGTCTTGGCCTTCTCGAGAGCACGTTCGCTCGCGGTAAAGACCGCAAGACCGGGAGGGAGTGCAAATGCCTTCTGGACACCGAACAGGCAGCAGTCAATGCCGAGTTCGTCCACCGGAATCTTCAAGGCACTCATGGAAGAAACCGTATCAACGATGGACATCACCTCCGGGTATTTCTTCAGCACTTCGGCGATTTCCGGAAGCGGCGACATGACACCGGTTGAGGTTTCGTTATGAACCAGGGTCATGGCATCGTACTTTCCGGTGGCCAGAGCCTCGTCAACCATTTCCGGGGTAATGGGCTTTCCCCACTCCGCCTTGAAGGCATCGGCCTCCTTGCCGCAACGTTTGGTAACATCGTGCCATTTGTTGGAAAATGCACCGTTGCAAAAGTTGGCGCACCGGGTCGCCACCAGGTTCCGTACCGCCCCCTCCATTACGCCGAATGCGCTGGAGGTTGAGAGATAAACCTTTCCTTCGGTGAAGAGGAGTTTTTTCAGTTTCTCTTTCACCGCCCCATGCAATAGGGCATACTCCTTCATACGGTGACCGATCATCGGAGTCGCCATTGCCTGAAGTATCTCGGGATGTACCTCGACCGGACCTGGGATAAAGAGTTTCTTCGCCATGTGTGTTCCTTTCAATTGTTTGATAGGGGCCGCGCAGGGTCCCCTCCGGGAAGGCCTTTCTACTGCACGGAAAAGCTACCAGACCCGGGATAAATTGTCAACTGGTTGTTACGAAAGGGGTTTTCTCGAATCCCACGGGTCTCGTCTCCGGTTGTCAGATGCGTGTTTTCTGGTAGTATTTGATACTAGTCCGTTCAGCTACAATATCAAATTTTGCGGGGGGGAGCCACCCATGTGGAGAAAAATCCTGGGATACAGCTACAATCTCATCAGCCTGGCAGGGATACTACTGGCAATAGCGGGTGTGTCTCTCATGGTCATTTTTATGGCCATCGGGATAATTGCCGGGCTGGAAAACCCCTATCTCGGAATTCTCATCTACTTTGTCTTCCCCGGCCTCCTGGTTCTCGGCCTGCTGTTGATACCGTTGGGCATCCTGCGCACCAGAAAGAAGATGCTGCGCGAGGGAATAACCGAAGTCCCCCTCTACCCGATTCTCGACCTTAATGTCCGCAAGCAGCGCATCAAGGCAATTTTTTTCATCTTTGCCACGCTCTTCTTTCTCCTGCTTCTCGCCCTTGCCTCCATAAAAGGCTATGACTACACCGAATCGACGGAATTCTGCGGCGAACTCTGCCATACGGTCATGGAACCGGAATATACCGCCTGGAGCAATTCTCCCCATGCCCGGGTCAGGTGCGCTGAATGTCACATTGGTCCGGGTGCCGAGTGGTTCGTCAAGGCCAAACTGTCCGGTCTCAAACAGGTCTACCGGGTGCTGACGAACAGCTATCCGACCCCCATCGAAACCCCGATTCCGAATCTGCGGCCGGCACGGGACACCTGCGAGGGTTGCCACTGGCCCGCCAAGTTCTATTCCGGTAAAGCGAAAAGCTTTTTCCATTACGCATCCGACGAACAGAACACCCCTCGGGAGGTTAATCTCCTGCTGAACCTGGGAAAAGCCCCCAAGACCCCCCATGCCTCCGGCATCCACTGGCATATCAGCTCGGAAGTTTTCTATCTTGCCCGCGACGCAAAACGCCAGGACATACCCTATATCGCGGTAAAAGGGAAGGATGGGACCATCACCGAATATCACGACACGGACAAGCCCCTGAGCCGGAAAGAAATCAACGAAAAGGCCCCTCGACTCATGGACTGCATCGACTGCCATAACCGGCCGACCCACATATACCACGCACCGGGGAAGGAAATGGACGAAAGCTTTGTCAGCGGCACCATTGATGCCTCCCTCCCCTACATCAGAAAAGTTGCGATTGAACTCCTGTCACAGGAATACAAAACAACTGCCGAAGCAAGCAGCTCCATCGCAGCCGGGATCAGGGACTACTATGCGAAAACCTACCCTGCACTGAGCAAAACCAAGGCTCCGGCTATCGAACAGGCAGTGACGGAAGTGCAGAAAATTTACCAGAAGAATTACTTCCCCAAGATGAAGGTCGCCTGGAACACCCATGCCGACAACATCGGTCACTTCTATTTCCCCGGCTGTTTCCGTTGCCACGACGGCAAGCACCGCTCTTCGGACGGCAAGGTGATCTCCAAGGACTGCAACCTCTGCCACGAAGTACTGGGCCAGAAGCAGGAAAACATCAAGCCGGGCACCAAGGTCACCGGCTTCATCCACCCGATTGATATCGGCGACGCCCTGGAAACCACCGGCTGCTACGAGTGCCACCAGCCTGCGGAAATGTAAAAAGCAGGCATACAGCACGGTAAATCTGCACTATAGGTCTGGAAACAAAAATTCCCCCCGGCATCTCGATACCGCGGGGAATTTTTTTATCTAAGCCTTATTGGCGAGTTACTTTTGATGCCGCACAACGAAAAAGGTCACGACTCATCTTTTATGCGACGGTACAATCCGATCAGGAATTCGGCGTCCATGGGAGAAAGATCGAATCTGAAGATTGCTTCATTGACAAGTGGCAGGATCGCGCACTCCGGGTCTTCCAGAAGATGGCTCGAGATCCATTGTACCGCCCGCCGCAACTCTTCTCCCTCTGGTAACAAATCATGCATGATGTTGCTCCTCAAGGCAAAATCATTGTTACTTGCACGTTGACATATTCTGTTTCTTGAATGCTAGCATGCAATCGACCTCTCATAAAACACTTATCGAAAGATAGCGATAATCCGCGGGATGGAATCAACGGACAAACTACCTCCCCGAGGAGCAGCCCTGCCAATTGATTGAAAAATCATGATCCCGGTGATACGCTTACGGGTCGAAATGTGAGATACTCGATTTGTGTGCAGTTTTCAGATGCTCGTCTCTGTTTCCATTTCATAAAGGAAGGCTGTCCATGGAAAAAATCAAAATCGCCAATCAGGCGTTTCCCGGCCCCATGCCGGTGGTGATCGTGGGTGCCGAGGTTAACGGCAAAGCCAATTATCTCACCGTGGCCTGGATCACCCGGGTGAATTTCAGCCCGCCTATGCTGGGCATTGCCCTTGGCAAGATCCACCACACCAACAAGGGCATCCGGGAACATGGGGAGTTCAGTGTTTCCGTGCCGGGAGCCGAGCTGATGAAGGCGGTGGACTACGCCGGTCTGGTTTCAGGCCTGAAAACCGACAAGTCGGAGCTGTTCGAGCCCTTTTACGGTGAGTTGCGCCACGCGCCGATGGTCCGGGAGTGCCCGCTGACCATGGAATGCCGGGTCGTCCAGACCGTGGACCTGCCGGTGAACGAATTTTTTATCGGGGAGATTGTGGGCGTCTACACGGAGGAGCGTTTTCTGAGCGACGGCAAACCGGACATGGCGAAGCTGAATCCCTTTGTCCTCAGCATGCCGGACAACCACTACTGGCGTCTCGGCGAGCCGATCGGCAGGGCCTGGCAGAGCGGCCGGGGGTTCAAACCGTAACCCCATGACCGATAGACGACTTGAAATCCTGTTCCGCGATGAGCACTTTGTGGCGGTCAACAAACCGGCCGGGCTCCTGGTACACCGCAGCGACCTGGATCGGCATGAAACGGAATTCGCCCTGCAGCTGGTGAGAGATCAGATGGGTCGTCACGTCTATCCGGTCCACCGGCTCGACCGCCCCACCTCCGGCGTGCTGCTCTTCGCCCTTTCGCCGGAAGCGGCACGCCGCGCAGGCGAAGCCTTCGACTCGGATGTGGTACGCAAGATCTATCAGGCGGTGGTGCGGGGAATTGCAGCAGAAGAGGCTCTAATCGACTATCCGCTCCAGGAGCTTCCGGAGCGCTTCGCGGCAAAAAGCGAAACCGGAAATGGCGATGCCAAGGAAGCGGTCACCGCTTTCCGGCGCCTGGCCGTGGTTGAACTGCCGCTGCCGCTGGGGAACTTCCCGACGGTCCGCTACTCCCTCCTGGAAGTCAGGCCGCGTACCGGCCGGAGACACCAGATCCGCCGTCACCTGAAGCACCTCTTTCATCCCATTATCGGCGACACCACCTACGGCGAAGGTCGCCACAACCGCCTCTTCCGCAACGAACTGGGCTGCAGCCGCATGCTGCTGCACGCCGCGGAACTCTCATTTCCCCACCCCTGGAGTGGAGAAACCGTGACCATCTCCGCGCCGCTGGATGAAGAATTCGCAGACGTCATGAACCGGCTCGGTTGGCGGGATACCCTGCCGTCGAACTGAATTGTCCCAGCTTGACCGGTTTCCAGCAACCCACCCACTGAAGAGTACCATCTCCAGTTAACGGGATGATTCCTGCAGCACCTCACCGAGCGCATCGAGCAGCCGGCGGTTTTCCTCACCGGTTCGCACCGCAACCCGGAAGTAGCGTCCGTCCAGTCCTTGAAAGTTGGCACAATCCCTGATCAGTATCCGCTTTTCCAGCAGCCTGCTTTTCAATGCGGCAGCGGTAAAGCCATTTTGCATTTCCACCAGCAGATAATTGGCCGCCGAAGGGAAAGTCGCCAGCCCCGGCAGGTCGGCCAGGCCCTGGACAAGAGCATCGCGCTCCGTGGAGACATAGCGTACCGTACGTTCCCGGTAGCCGGCATCGGCCAGCGAGGCAACGCCGGCAATCTGGGCCGGAGTGTTGACGCTCCACGGTTCCAACTGGTCGGCGCACTGCCGGATGACATCAACATGGCCAATGGCATAGCCGAGCCGCAGGCCGGGAATGGCAAAGAATTTTGTCATGGAACGGAGCACGATGCCGCCGCCGCTTTCGGCAATCAGTCCCTTGGCCGACTCCCCCTCACGGAAATCCATGAACGCCTCGTCCAGCACCAGAAAGGTTCCGGCAGCGCGACAGAGCTGCTGAACCTCCATGATCACCGTCAAGGGCAAGAACGCTCCGGTGGGATTAGCCGGATTGCAGAGGAACAGGAGGTCGAAACCTTCGGCAAGTTTTTCAGCCAGCTTGTCCAGGGAAAGGGCGAACCCGTCGTCCGGAGAAAGGATTAGGTGCTCCGTCTGCCACCCGGCCCGATCCAAAGCCCGGGCATACTCGGAAAAGGCCGGCGCAATGATCAGTCCCCTAGCACCTGGCAGTATTCGGGGGAGCAGGTAGATCAGCTCTGTCGAACCGTTGGCAACCACCAGGTTGTCGATGGTGACCCGGTGAACGCCGGCCAGTGCCTGCCGCAACTCGAAGGACTCCCGGTCGGGATAATGGAGGACCCTTTGCAAGGAGGAGCAGACCGCCTCCAGCACGGCGGGTGCCGGACCAAGGGGGTTGATGTTGGCGGAGAAATCGAGCAGCTCATTCGACTGAATGCCGAGGGAACGGGCGATGGCGAAGACGGTTCCACCATGGTCGGCACTAGTAGTCATAGGTTTATTTCCTGTCATCTTTTCTTCTTTCAGTTTCACTCCCACCAAGGAGGCGGTCAGTGGTGAATGTTGTAGGGGCAGGCCCCCGTGCCTGCCCAAATACAGGGCAACCACAGGGGGTTGCCCCTACGAAGAACTTCCCTTTTCCTGTCTTTTCCCTACCTCACGGCCAGCTCCAGCTCCTGCAGCTTCCTGATCCTGTCCCGCAACTCGGCCGCCTTCTCGAAGGCCAGCTCCTTGGCCGCTTCCAGCATTTCTTTCCTGAGCTTTTTCAGCATCCCGGGGATCTTTTCGAGCGGCACATATTCCTCGGCCCCTTCGGCAACCTTTGGCAGGGTGGTGTAGTCATGCTCCTCGATGGACTCCAGGATGCTCCGCAGCCCCTTCTTCACCGTCTGGGGGGTAATGCCGTGCTCCCGGTTATACTCCGTCTGGATTGCCCGGCGACGTTCGGTTTCGTCGATGCAGGACTGCATCGAACCGGTAACTTTATCGGCATACATGATGACCCGACCCGAGACATTTCTGGCGGCCCGGCCGCAGGTCTGGATCAGGGAGCGGGCGGAACGGAGGAAACCCTCCTTGTCGGCGTCGAGGATCGCCACCAGGGAAACCTCGGGAATATCGAGCCCTTCCCGGAGCAGGTTGATCCCCACCAGCACGTCGAACAGTCCCAGCCGCAGGTCGCGGATGATCTGCATCCGTTCGATGGTTTTGATGTCGGAATGAAGATATTTGACCTTCACCCCCAGTTCCCGGTAGTAGTCGGTGAGTTCCTCGGACATCCGCTTGGTGAGGGTAGTGACCAGAACCCGCTCTCCCTTGGCAATCGCTTCCCGTATCTCGTGGAGCAGATCGTCAACCTGGCCGGTGGCCGGCCGCACCTGGATGGCCGGGTCGATGAGCCCGGTGGGGCGGATCACCTGTTCCACCACCACCCCTTCCGCCCGGCGTAACTCATAGTCCGCCGGGGTGGCGGAAACATAGACGGTCTGGTTCTGTTTGCTGGTGAACTCGGTAAAATTCAGGGGCCGGTTGTCCAGCGCCGACGGCAGGCGGAAACCATAGTTGACCAGGGTCTCCTTGCGGCTTCGGTCACCACGATACATTCCCCCTATCTGGGAAACGGTGATGTGGGACTCGTCGATGATCAGCAGATAGTCCTTCGGAAAGTAGTCGATGAGCGTGTAGGAAGGCTCACCAGCCGCCCGGTTGTCGAAATGGCGGGAGTAGTTCTCGATCCCCTGACAGAAACCCATCTCCTCCAGCATCTCGATGTCGAAGAAGGTGCGCTGTTCGATGCGTTGTGCCTCCACCAGCATGTTTTGTTCCCGGAACCAGCGAATCCGTTCCTCCAGTTCGACCCGGATCTGCTCCACGGCCCGCTCCAGGGTCTCCTGGTTTGCCACGTAATGGGAGGCGGGGTAGATGGAACACTTGGAAAGCCGTTGTACCACCTGACCCCGTAAGGGGTCGATCTCGGAGATCCCGTCCACCGTGTCGCCAAAGAATTCGATGCGGAGTGCCCGCTCATCATCGTGGGCGGGAAAGATTTCCACAATATCGCCCCGCACCCGGAACGAGCCTCGGTGAAAATCGAGATCATTCCGTTCGTACTGGATCTCCACCAGTTTCCGCAGCAGCTCGTCCCGGCCATAGTCATCCCCTTGATGGAAGAAGATATGCATGGCCTGATAGGATTCGGGCGAGCCGATACCGTAGATGCAGGAAACCGAAGCGACGATCAGGACATCACGGCGGGTAAGAAGGCTGCGGGTAGCCGAATGGCGCAGTTTGTCGATTTCGTCGTTGATGGACGAATCCTTTTCAATAAAGGTGTCAGTGGTGGGGAGGTAGGCTTCCGGCTGGTAGTAATCGTAGTAGGAGACGAAATACTCCACGGCATTGTCGGGGAAAAGCTCTTTGAACTCGCCGTACAGCTGCGCCGCCAAGGTCTTGTTCGGGGCAATGATGAGGGTCGGCCGGTTCACCGTGGCAACCACATGGGCCATGGTAAAGGTCTTGCCGGACCCGGTCACGCCGAGCAGCACCTGATCCCGATCTCCACGAAGAATACCCTCGCAAAGCTCGGCTATGGCACCCGGTTGATCGCCCCGCGGCACGAAAGAACTGACAAGTTTAAAGGTGTCCATGATTTACGCGGGAAGGGGTTCATCCCGTCCTGGTCAAATTACGATGCGGAAGCAGGCGCCGCCTTCGACATTTGCAGCTGTCAGCTGCCCATCCATGTTTTTTTCGACAATGGTTTTAGCCATGTATAGTCCAAGTCCCGTACCATTTTCCAGTTCCCTGGTGGTAAAATACGGCTCGAAGATTCTGTCGATAATTTCCTCCGGAATCCCTCCGGCGTTATCGGTGATGATGACAACCGTTCGCTTCCCATCGCGGCAACCCTGAATACGAATCAGCGGGTCGCTGGTGCCCCTTTCGCGGAAGGCGTCCTTCGCATTGCCGATAATGTTGATAAACGCCTGGGAAAACTCATTGGGAAAGCCGAAGGCCAGCAGATCATCGTCGACATCAATTTCAACGGCAATGTTGTTAAAACGGAGGCTTGATTCGATAAAGGAGAGCGAGCGGGCCACAACCTCCCCGACGCTGAATGCCTTTTTTTCCTTCTCCCGTTTGAAAAAGTTTCGGAAATCATCGATGGTATGGGACATGTGCTGGATGACATTCAAGGCATTTCTGATCGTTGTATCCAGGTATTCCTTGGAAAAATCCCCGTAGACATAACACTCTCCCAGATCCTGAATCAGGAGAGAAATAGCCGTGAGCGGTTGACGCCACTGGTGGGCGATATTGCCGATCATTTCGCCCATGGCAGCCTGACGGCTCTGGAGGATCAGCAGATGATCTTTCTCCCTGTTCTTTTCCACCTCTTGCCGCACCCTCTCGGCCAAAGTCCTGTTCAGTTCCTCTAATTGCGCGGTTTTCTCCCGGAGTTGTTCTTCGACACGTTTACGTTCCGTAACGTCCCGCAGCGAAGCAAGTCGGACCGGATCTCCCTCCCACTCCGTTTCCACGACGCACATCTCCGCGACACATGGTTCATCATTCGACAGGGTAATCGTTATTTCCTGTTTCTCGTTGGACCCAATAGTAAAGCACGCGGGTTTTCCCAGCAGTTCTTCCGCACTCCGACAGAGAATTCTCTCAAGGGCGGGATTGACGAAACGGACAATTCCATCATACCCGACAATAACGATCCCATCGGCACTGCGGCAGATGATATTGTGGAAACATTCCTCGCAGTTCTGTAACTGATAGCTTCGTTCCGGCTGATTTTTGGGTTCAGCAGTATCAGACATTACATGTCCTTTCCCGATGGTCATGGGGCATACCATACACTGGAGTTCGGATCGTTAATGAGAAGGGAATACATCCTTCGTATCTCCGCCAGGGCACACTGCCAGTTAGCCGTTTTTAGGAGCCTGTCGGACGTAGGGTAAATCTGCTGCAAATCCGTCTGGACGGTCCATATTCCGCCGCTTTATTGGTCAATAGAACAACTATTGCCCTGCAAAATCGACAAAATCTGTCCTCGCCCAGCCAAATTTTCGCTTCGATTTCCTAAGTCAGACAGGCTCCCGGCAGATTTCGAGGGGAAGCACCACTCCGCACGGTCGAACCACCACTATACTGTAATGGAAATGAAGCTACAATGGCAACAATTAGTGCTCTTGCCGGCCAGATACAGACGTAGGTACTCCTTGCATTTTTCCCCAGCCGGTGACATACTTCGTACGCAGGCTCATCAATCAATTCGTGGAGGAAGATATGTTTGGATACGGCGGTTTCCCGGTTATTATTATCCTTCTGCTGATACTGGTAATCTTTGGCGCAGGCAAACTCCCGGAAATAGGCTCCTCCCTCGGCAAGGGAATCAAGAATTTCAAGCGGGCCTTCGAAGATAAGGATGAATTGGAAATTAAGGCAAAAAAGGATGATGACACGAACAACGCATCCTGAATGTCTCCCTTTCCAAGGACTGATCCTTGACTAAGCAGGCAGCTGAATTTTCGGCTCCTTCGCTTTCCGATAGAGCAAAAAAGTTCTGCCCAGAACCTGGGCAACCTCTGCGGCACTCGCCTCGGCCAGTGCCTCGGCAACTTCATGCCTGTCCATCAGGCAGCTTTCCAGGATTTTTACCTTGATCAACTCATGGCTTTCAAGGGCGGCAATCGTTTCCTGAACAAGCGACTCGGACACTTCTCCCTTTCCCACCAGAATTATCGCATTCAGATTATGGCCGATGCCACGCAGGAATCGTTTCTGTTTACCGTTCAGCATATTCTCCCTCTCACATCCGTATATTGATCCATAAAGAGTTTGTACACCTTCCTTCTAGTTTTGTACAGTTTGCTCTTTATCATGAAAAATACGGCGCCCTAATCTCAAGGAAGTTGCAATTATGGCTCCCACTGCTATAATCCTGCATGCTTGAAGAATTTTGTACCTGTCTCCGGCCATGCTTGAAACAGGGCCGGCAATCGGGGCGGCTGTGCCGGACCCTTGGAGGAAAAACGTGCAATCGGAGTGTTGCTGGACGAAGGAAGTTATAACGCCCGACGAATGCTGTTCTATTTCCACGGATGAAACCGATCTCTGCACTTCGCTCGAGCGACGCTTCCTGGCAAAATGCCTCGAGTGCCCCCTTTTTGTCAAAGACCAGGAACGGTTGACGGAAGAGGGAAATCCCGCTGCACCTCTCCTGCGGATTCTCATTACCGAAATCAACCGCAAAAAATCCAGGCTGAACACGCTGGTCAACTTCCTGGACAGCAGAAACCTCGAAATACAATTCCTGCATGAAATAGTCGCCGTTCTCCAAACCTCCCTGGAACTGGACGAAGTCCTGTCCGTTGCGTTAACCGCCATCACTGCCGGAAAAGGTTTCGGTATGAACCGGGCGTTCCTGCTCCTGGTCGATAAGGAACGCACCCATCTGAAGGGATATCTGGGGGTTGGTCCCAGGAACTACCAGGAAGCCTGGGAAATCTGGGAAGAAATCAGCAGGGACGATCTGTCCCTCCGGGAGATGGCGACGCAATTTCACCAAACCAAGTTCTCCGCGGAAAAGAACAAGTTCCACGATATCCTGGAACGCCTCTCCTTTCCCATGAGCGATGAAGGTCATATCCTGATCCGTTCCCTGAATGAACGGAGAGCAATTCTGGTTCATGAAGCATCGAACAAGGAAGTCGACCCATTTCTGGCAGAGACCATTGGCGTCGACACTTTCCTGATACTGCCGCTGATCTCCCGCAACCGGCACATCGGAGTGATCCTGGCCGACAACATCATTACCCGCAAACCCATAACCCAGCAGGACATGTCCTTCATGGAGACACTCACCTTTCCGGTGGCTTTTGCAATCGAACGGGCCTCCCTCTATGAGCGACTCCACGATGATCTGGAAAAACTCACGGTTGCCAACACCAAACTTCACGAACAACAAAAACTGATCGTCCGGATGGAAAAACTGGCACTTCTCGGCAAAATTACCTCCAGTATCGCCCATTCCATTAGGAATCCCCTTACGGTCATTGGCGGCTTTGCCCGTTCCCTGCTGAAAAATGTCACCGAGCATGACCCGAAGAGGGAACCCTTGGAAAACATCGTACAAAAATCGAAGCAGCTCGAAGATGTCCTGTCGGAAGTACTGGGATACGCAGATTCCGTTTTACCTGCAATAGCTGAGTGGGATGTCAACCAGATGGCCGAAACTATCTCTCGGGAAGTGCTGAAAAAAACGGAAGACGCCGGGATAACGATTACCCTTGATCTTGCCCCGGGACTGCCCATGGTCTACCTGGATTACCGCCAGATAGCATACTGCATTAAAAAAATCCTCAGCAACTCCATCAAGGCCATGACACCACCCGGGGAAATCTTCCTCGGAACCAAGCTGGCGGATGACTCCATCGTGGTGGAGATTCTCGACACGGCTCCCATCCCCGAAAGAGAAGCGCATGAGGCCTTCCTGGACCCTGGCATGACGGGACTCGATGATACCTGCGACATGGAGCTTTCTTTCTGCAGAGTGATACTTGAAAATTACTCCAAATCCTTTACTGTTGAAAGACGTGCCGGGCAAGGACGGCGTTACCTATTACAGTTTTCCCTGAAAAAGGAGGATTCAGACCATGAGTAGGATTTTGGTCGTGGACGACGAAAGCAGCATCAGGCTCCTCTATTCGCACGAACTCGCCGATGAGGGTCACGAGGTAGCAACGGCCGCCACTGCGGCCGAAGCCGCTGAAAAACTTCAGAAGCACGATTTCGACCTGATTCTGCTGGATATCAAATTGAAGAACGAGAGCGGCCTTGACCTCCTCCAGAAGATTGTCAAGGAACGCCACAATTTGCCGGTAATACTCTGTACCGCTTTCTCCTGTTACAAGGATGATTTCTCTGCGTGGCTTGCGGACGGATATGTGGTCAAGTCGACTGATCTGCAGGAACTCAAAAATGAGGTCAAAAAGGTACTGGAGAAAAAGGCTGCGCGAAACACACCGAAGAAGGTAGGCTGAACGCTCCCCTCCACTGGTGACAGCCCCCACCGGAAAAACCAGGGGGTTGCCTCCATCTGACGGGGAAGGCAGCGACCGCCCCCTGCCCGAATCATAGAAACCCTGGAAGGAGACTGAATATCTTGAAAGCCGTTATCATGGCCGGAGGTTTTGGCACCAGAATTCAACCGTTGACCAGTAACATCCCGAAACCGATGATCCCGCTCGCAAATCGTCCCATCATGCTCCATATCGTGGAACTCCTGAAAAAGCACGGGATCAGTGAAATGGTTATGCTTCTGTACCACCAACCCGACATTGTTAAAAACTTTTTTCGGGATGGCTCGGATTTCGGGATAAAAATCGAATATGTGACACCGCTTCAGGACATGGGTACCGCCGGAGCGGTTAAATGCGCCGAGAAGCTTCTCACCGAGCGTTTCCTGGTGATCAGCGGCGACCTTCTCACCGACTTCAACCTGAAAAAAATAATCGACTTTCACATCGATCATCATGCAATGGCCACCATCACCCTCACCTCGGTGAAGGACCCCCTCCAGTTCGGTGTCGTCATCACCGACAAGGAAAAAAGGATCACCCAGTTCCTCGAAAAGCCGGGCTGGGGAGAAGTCATCTCCGATACCATCAATACCGGCATCTACGTCCTGGAACCGGAAATATTCCGCTACATCCCCGCGGAAGAGAATTTCGATTTCTCCCATGACCTGTTCCCGATCATGCTGAATAACAAAGATCCTCTGTTCGGCTACCCGGTCAAGGGCTACTGGCGTGATATCGGCAATACCGACTCATACCGCGAGGCCCACCACGATATCTTTCACGGCAAAATCAATATCAAGATCGAAGAAGAGAAACAGGATCTCCTCGGGAAGGATATCCGTCTCGGGACCGATGTCCGCATCGAAGACCTCAAGGCACTGGAGGGAACCGTCATCCTCGGAGATAACTCCCAGATCCTCGGAAGATCGAGCATCAAGGACTCCGTTATCGGACGCAACAGTACTATCGAAGAAGGAGCCAAGCTCTTCCGTTGCGTTATCTGGGACAACGTCTATATCAAAAAGGGCGCAAAGCTGGTCGACTCGGTGATCTGCAGCAACGTGAGCATCGGCCAGGGGGTCGTCACCGAAGAGGGCACCATCATCGCGGATGACACCTCGATCGGCGAAGATGCCTATATCAAGAAGGATGTCAAAGTCTGGCCGAAAAAACTCATCGAAGCCGGCTCGATCGTTTCCGGAAATCTCATCTGGGGAGAAAAGTGGAAAAAAACCCTGTTCGAAGGGGCAATGATCCGCGGACTCACCAATATCGAACTGACCCCGGAATTTATGGCAAAACTGGGTTGTGCCTATGGCAGCACCCTGCCGAAAGGAAGTTTCATCCTGGCCGGCCGTGACGCACATCGTTCATCGCGGATGCTGAAGCGCAGTTTTCTCGGTGGTATCCTTTCCTCAGGGGTAAACGTTCGCGACTTGAAAATGATCCCCTTGCCGGTACTCCGCTACAAGTTGAAGACCTTCGGCGAAACCGGAGGAATCATGTTCCGCGAGGCCCAGGATGATCCTGCTTCAACGGAAATCCTCTTTCTGGATGCTGATGGAATCGATTTTTCCAGCGCAATGGGAAAGAATGTCGAAAGGATCTTTTACAAGGAAAATTTCCGACGGGCACATCACTCGGAACCGGGCGCCATTACCGAACTGGCAAATGTCATCGATTTCTACCGCGAGGGATTTCTCCGCTCGATCGAAGTGGGCATAGCAAAACGGGGCAGTTTCAAGGTGGTTGTTGACTTTACCTCCTCTCCCGCCAGCCAGCTCCTTCCAGGACTGCTGAGTTCCATGGGATGTGAGGTAGTCGCCCTCAACACCTACATCGAAGAACAGAGTTTCGAAGCAAAGGGTTTGGACAGAATCCTCAACCTGCAGCAGCTATCGAAAATCGTCTGCGCCCTGAATGCCCAGGCCGGCTTCTGGCTCGACCCTGCTTCGGAAAGTTTTATCCTGGTCGATGAAACCGGCACGGTCCGCAGCGGAGCGGAGCTCCTTTCCCTCCTTGTCGCGCTCTCTCTCCCGAAGGGAGGAGTGAAGGGGGTTATTGCGGTACCGGTATCGGCACCCTCCATCATCGAGCAGATGGCCCAGGAAAAAGGCTGTACCGTTCAGCGCACCAAGACCACCGAACGTTCAATGATCGAATCGTCCCTTTCCTCGGAGGTGCTGTTGGCAGGTTCCGTTAGCGGAAAATTCGCCTTTCCCCGCTTCCAGAACGCCTTTGACGGGATGTTCGCGATCGCAAAAACGGTTGAGTTGACGGCAGCACGGGGCACGTCATTGTCGAAGGTACTGGAGGAAATACCGTTCCGCACCTACCTGGAAACCACGATCCCCTGCGTCTGGGAAATGAAAGGCCTCGTGATGCGGAAGATGAGTGAAGACAGCCTTGACAAGGAAGCGTCTTTCATCGACGGCATTAAAGTCCATTTTGGTGAAGACTGGGTTCTGGTGCTTCCCGACCAGATCCAGCCCATTATTCGTATCGTGGTCGAAGCCAAGAAAGTAGAGAGTGCCCAAAAACTGCTGAAGGAATACCGGGAAAAAGTCATGGACTGGAAGAAGGAGCTGCCCTGAGTGTCCGTACCACTGCAGATAACTTTCATCTGGCATATGCATCAACCATACTACAAGGACCCGCTCACCGGACGGTACGATCTCCCCTGGACATACCTCCATGCCGTAAAGGATTACTACGACATGGCCGCCATCGTGGAAGAAACCAAAGGGGCCCGCGCCGTCTTCAACCTGGTACCCTCGTTGCTGGAACAGATTCAGGACTATGCCAAGGGTACGGCGACCGATCCGTTCCTGGTCCATGGCCGGCTCGATCCCGGTGAAATGACCATGGAAAACCGGGGCTTCATCCTGGACAATTTTTTTTCCGCGAACCGGGAAAGAATGATCGAGCCTTATTCCCGCTACCTGGAGTTGTTCTATCTGGCCGGCAACGGCGCGAGGAACGGCAGATCCGACCGGCTGCGAAACTTCGGAGATCAGGAAATCATCGATTTGCAGGTCTGGTTTTTTCTCGCCTGGACCGGAGAAATGGCCCGTCGCCGCTGGCCTGAGCTGCAGGAACTGATAAAAAAAGGGAGAAATTTCAGCTCGAATGACAAAAGGCTCCTGTTTGACATTCACCGGGAAGTCATTCGCGCCATCATCCCCCTCTACGGAAAACTCCATCAGGAAGGAAAAGCAGAACTTTCGGTATCCCCCTACTACCACCCGATACTTCCTCTTCTTTGCGATAGCAACATTGCCCGGAAAGCCATGCCGAAGGTGACTCTCCCCCGGACCCGCTTCCGTCATCCGGAAGACGCCCGGACACAAGTTGCCATGGGCATTGATTATTTTACCGAGATATTCGGCTTTGCCCCGGCCGGCATGTGGCCTTCCGAAGGATCAATCAGCGATGAGGCGCTGACAATTATCTCCGAGTGCGGAATCCGCTGGACAGCAAGCGACGAAGAAGTCCTTGCCGCTACCCTTCCCGAAGGTCTCGGTGATCAGAAGCGGAATCTCTACCGACCCTATACCTTCACCCGCAACGGACGCGAACTGGCCCTTCTTTTTCGCGATCACCACCTTTCCGATCGGATTGGTTTCAGCTATTCCCGCTGGGATCAGAAACGTGCCGCGGACGATTTCGTAGAAAGGCTGGTGGAATTACAAAAGTCCTCCACCGACCGAGAGGCCTTCGTAACCATCATCCTTGACGGCGAAAATGCCTGGGAATACTACCCGGAAAACGGCTACCTCTTCCTTTCATCTCTTTATCAGAAAATTGTTGAGAAACCGGGTCTTCACCTCACGACTCCCTCCGAGGCACTGGCACGATTTCCTGACAGTCGAGAACTGGATCATGTCCATCCTGGGTCCTGGATAAACGCACAGTATGGCATCTGGATCGGGCACCCCGAGGAAAACACGGGTTGGGACTTTCTCGAACAGGCGCGGCACGCTGCTGTCACCAGCAACCCGGCGGTGGCGAAAATCCTGGACGGCAAAGGTACCATATCGGACTATTCTTCAACCAGTGAAACCACGGCCGGGATGGTCTGCCGCTCGCTCTTCATAGCAGAGGGAAGCGACTGGTTCTGGTGGTACGGTGACGATCATTTCTCGGCTCACAGCGACCATTTTGACGAGTTGTTTCGCAATAACCTGATACATGTTTACCGCTTGCTCGATCTGTCGGTTCCACGAGAGTTGTACGAGCCGATCAAGAAGGTTACTCCGGCCGGGATGGTCTGTCAGCCGACAACCTTGGTTACCCCGATCATCAACGGTATCGTAGACGACTATTTCGAATGGCTGGGAGCCGGACTCTACGACCTGAGCAGACAAACGTCGGCAATGCATCAAGCGGAATGTCTCCTGCTCTGCTTTTTTTACGGCTACGACAGAAACTTTTTCTATATTCGTGTCGATGGGTCTGTTCCGTTGAAAAAGCTGCTGATTCCGGGAGACAGGCTGCACCTGCATTGCCATGTGGAGCAGGAATATCTGCTCGTCATGGACATTGATAGATCAGAAGGTCAGCTCCTGGTAAAAAAAGACGCCGTCTGGATAGAAACCGGGGAACTCTGCCAGTGGGGAATCGACCGTATTTGTGAAATACGAATTCCCCTTTCCGCTCTCGAAGCGAAACAGAAAAGTACCATATTTGCCTATCTCACTCTCACTCGGGAACAGGAAGAAATCGGCCGTTGGCCTACTCATTCCCCTTTGTCTCTCAGCTATGTGGGACCTGAACTCGAACTGGAAAACTGGCTCGTATAACAGAACGGCGAAAGGAAAAGGGAGGAAGCATGTCTGAACTTCGTTGGGACCCGATAAAGAGACATTGGGTGATCATCGCCGCCGACCGTGGGAGACGCCCGAATGATTTCTTCACGGCTGAAACGCCGACCTCCATGACCAGTTGCCCTTTCTGCTACGGTAATGAAGACAAGTGCCCGCAGGAGATCTTTGCCATTCGGTCCTCCGGTCCCCCCAATGCACCCAACTGGAAAGTCCGGGTCATCCCCAACAAGTACCCGGTTCTGCGTGTGGAAGGGGAGCTGAAGAGCAGGGCCAACGGGCCCTACGATGTCATGAACGGAATTGGAGCCCATGAGATCATCATCGAAACCCCCGAGCATGGCAAGGGAATGGCGGATCTTACCGTGGCCGAAATCAGCGATGTCCTGAAGGCATACCGTTTTCGCATCCTGGACTTGCGCAATGACATCCGACTTCGCTATCTGGTTCTTTTCAAAAACCACGGTGTGCGGTCCGGCACAACCCTCAGCCATTCGCACAGCCAACTCATTGCAGTGCCACTCGTACCTCCCGTTGCGGTGACCGAACTCGGAGTCTGCCGGGAATTTTTCGAGCGGAAAGACCGCTGCATCTTCTGCGACATCCTCGATTTCGAGCTTCAGACCGGTGACAGAATCGTCAAGGAATTTCCGGAATATGTACTCTTCACCCCCTATGCCTCATGCCTCCCCTTTGAACTTCGTCTCTTTCCGAAGAAGCATTGCCATGACTTCGCACTTCTGAGTGATCCCGAACTGGACGAATTGGCGCGAGCCATGAAGGATATGCTCCTCAGGCTCAAAGAGGTTCTGAAGGACCCGTCCTACAATTTCATCCTCCACACGGCCCCTTCGCTTCTGCCACGCCCCGGGAGGCCCGATTTTTGGAAATCTATCGAATATGACTACCATTGGCATATTGAACTTGTGCCGCGTATTACGCCAATTGCCGGCTTTGAATGGGGCTCCGGTTTTTTTATCAATCCGACCCCACCGGAAGAAGCTGCCGCGTTTCTCCGGGATGCAACTGGTGATTTTTCAGGGCCTGACTTTTGATTGGTCTCGCAAATTCTCCAAAAGGTTCCTTTAGGCCCTGTGGGGCCTCCCGCTTGCGCGCCGTAGCGCTTCAGCGCGCAGGCCCGTCAAGGGCGGGGGAATGACTTTTTGCGAAGCCATCACGTTTGATTGGTTCGCAATTGCTGCTTTCTGCCGAACAAGCCCCTGAAACTGCCTGTATCGGCAGAGCGGATACGTTTTGACAAAATGGGAGTATTTGGATTATAAAGGCAATTTTGTGGGACAGGTCATTTCCATCTTCAAGGCGACCAAGACAACGTAGAGGAAACACTAATGAAAATACTATTCGTCTCTTCCGAAGTTTCACCTTTTGCCAAAACCGGCGGTCTTGCCGATGTGGCAGGATCGCTGCCAAAGGCCTTGAAAAAAAACGGCCACGACGTACGCATTATCATGCCGCTCTACCAATGCGTGGACGCCGGCAGCTTCACCATCAAAAAGTCCCGTAAGGGCTTTGAGGTCCCGGTAGACGGGATCATACAGAAAGGATTGCTGCGACAGACCACTTTGGCCGATATTCCAGTGTATCTGGTGGAGAAGAAGGAGTATTTTCAGCGACCTGAACTCTATGGTACTTCCGCTGGAGACTATCCGGACAACAGCCAGCGATTCGGTTTTTTCTGCCGGGGCGTTGTGGACCTCCTGAAGAGGCTCGACTTCCGTCCTGACATAATCCACTGCAATGACTGGCAGACAGCTCTTATTCCGTTCCTCATCAAGCAAGAGCACCAGGATGATCCATTTTTCACCAAAACCGCACTGGTTTACACTATTCACAACCTGGCCTATCAGGGGATTTTCGAGCGGGAGGCGCTCTCGTCCCTTGGACTGAACGAGTCCCATTTTACCATTGACCTCCTCGAATACTACGGAAAGATCAATCTCATGAAAGGGGGCATGCTCACGGCAGATGTAATCAACACGGTATCCAATGCCTACTGCCGTGAAATACAGACCAAAGAGATGGGCTGCGGTTTGCAGGGGGTTCTGCAGCACCGGTCCCACGATCTGTACGGCATCCTGAACGGCATCGATTACCAGGACTGGAATCCTTCCACGGACCCTCTAATCTTCAAAAATTACACATCAACGACCCTTTCGGGCAAGGCAGCCAACAAGAAAAATCTCCAGAATGCCCTCGGACTGGAACAAAACCCCGCAATCCCTCTGCTCGGCATGATAACCAGGCTCTCGTCGCAAAAGGGTCTTGATTTGCTCGAAGCCCTGCTGCCGAAGTTCGAAGAGCAAAAACTGCAACTGGTGCTCCTTGGTACCGGCGACGAAAAATACATGAAGATGCTGTCGACATTACAGAAAAAGCCTTCGAAGAAATTCTCCATCAATCTGACCTTCGATCAGGCGTTGTCCCGCAAAATTTACGCGGCAAGCGACATGTTCCTTATGCCATCACTCTATGAACCATGCGGCCTCGGACAGCTCATCTCCTTCCGTTACGGATCCGTGCCGGTGGTCAGGAAAACCGGGGGACTGGCTGACACGGTGTTCGACAGCAGAGACGGCGTCCGCGAACCGAACGGTTTCACCTTTGACGAGTACACGCCGGAAGCCTTCTGGGATGCAATCAGCCGTGCGCTCGAAACCTACAATGACCGGAAAAAATGGGACAAGATCGTGAGGAGCGGCATGAACTCCGATTATTCCTGGGATCATTCAGGAGCGGAGTACGAAGCGCTCTATGAGAAGGCGCTGAAGAAAATTCGAATGTGAGGTGTGCATGACGACTGACCCGGATGAGTTTGAACAACTGGCCAGAGATATCCGGAGCCTCATCAAGGAAAACAAGCGGTTTCTGGAGCGGGTTCGGGAAGAGGATTTCGAACCGGAAAACGGGGAAGACGACTACGAGGACTCGCCGGAAGACTTCGAGGAACTGTGATGCTTTCGCAAAATGTTGAAATGTACGATGTACCTTCATTCCCGTGAAAACGGGAATCCAGGAATTACAGTGAGTTACAACTTCACTGGATACTCGCTTTCGCGGGTAAGACGACTGCGAGTTCATCAATTGTAGCTGTCAGTTCTCCGATACCGTCAGAGCTTCAGCAACGTTATAAAATCCCTGACGAGCAGATACGTGAGCCCCCACAACACCGGTTTCCCCGGTTGGGGAAGGGTTATTCCCGGACGGATCATTGGCTGGCCAGCAAAGTGGACACTCTTCTCGCCATGCCGGGTAGGGTCGGTGAGATCCGAAAGTGAGACCCAAAAGGCATCCTGAACTTCTTCTTTCATCAGGCGCATCGGACCGGCCGCCTCCACTTGGTAGATAAAACAAGAAACGTGAACCGCAATGCGTACGCCGGTAATATCGGATAGGCGTCCAAGGCAGCGTGCTTTCTTCAGGTCGATTCCCACCTCTTCCCAGGTTTCACGCTCCGCGGTGGCGCGAGGGTCGCCATCGCCATTTTCCACCTTCCCTCCCGGAAAGCTGATATTCCCGGACCAGGGATCGTTTTCATTCATCGCCCGTTCGATAAAAAGCAGCTGGAGACCGGACGGTGTTTCTCTGACGATGAGAGCCACCGCGGCATGGGTACCCACTTGTGGGTGCACGTCGAGCTGTTCGGGCACGTGCCGGGCTAGTGATTGTTCTAGGTATTCGCGTGTGATCATAGTGTTTCCACAAGTCCCTTGCAGGCAAAAATCAGATCGGGTTTTGTCTCCATAGTAACCTCTCCCTGGGCGTATGACAACGGCAAAGTTATCGGGCCTTCGCCCGACCTGCCGGGACAGGGAAACCCTTTGACATCGAACTTTCTTTCCGTTAGGTTGTGCCGACACCCTGTACCGCACCGGCAAAATCAACTTTTCCGAAACCGGAGGTTTCATGATCCGTTGCAGCAAGAAAACCCTGACAAACGGACTGCGCATCGTAGCCGTCCAGCTTCCCCATCTCCACAGCGCGGAAATTGCCATCTATCTGAAGGTAGGCGGTCGCAACGACCCGCCGGGAAAAGAAGGGCTCTCTCACTTTCTCGAGCATATGCTGTTTCGCGGAACGGCTGACTATGCAACCACCCTCGAATTGGAAACGGCCTTCGAAGTTCTGGGCGGAAGCGTCAATGCCGCCACCGATGCCGATTCAACCTGTTTCTACACCCGTATCCATCCGCGACATGCCGTTGAAGGGATCGGAATATTCGCCTCAATGTTTCTGCGCCCGACCCTCGCCGGAATCGAAATCGAAAAGCGGATCATTACCGAAGAAGCCCTGGAGGATACCAACGAAAAGGGTGAAGACATCAATACCGACAATCTAGCCAGCAAACTCCTCTGGCCCGACCATCCCCTGGGAATGCCCACCGTCGGCACTCTCAGCAGTATCGCGGAATTTACCGATCAAGACCTGCTGGAGCACCTGCGCCGTTATTATGTTCCTTCCAACACGGTGGTTGCCGTTACGGGCGATATCGATCCGGAAGAGCTGTTCTCCGCCAGCGAACGCTATTTCAATTCATGGCAGGGATCCCCACCACCTGCCATCAGCCCTGCCCCGCGCGACCAGAGCGGGCCGCAGTCGCTGTTCGTGAAGGACATGGACAGCCAGACTGCCCTGCAGTTCGCCTTCCGGGGGTTCAGCCGCCCTGACCGCCGCATCACCGCATCACGATTGATCAGGAGAATCCTCTGCGGGGGCGGCAGCTCCCGGCTGCTCATGACCCTTCGGGAAGGTCTCGGCATAACCTATTCGGTCAGTGCCGGCATCTCGGCCTACGAAGAAACCGGCTGTTTCTCCATTGACCTGGCCACCGCTCCGGAAAACCTGCCCCTTGCGGTACAAGAAGTTTTGCAGGAAATGCGGCGGCTTGCCGTCGAACTTCTGGGCACCGAAGAACTGGAACGGGTAAAGCGCTGTTATTTCTTTGATCTGGAATACAGCCGCGATTCAACCTACGAAATGGGTGTGCGGTACGGATGGGGTGAACTGATGGAAGTCTTTACCACGCTGGAGCAGGATCAGGAAGCAAGCGCTTCCGTCACGGCAGAAGACCTCCGAAGCACGGCGTACGAGCTATTTGCCCCACACAACCTGAACCTGGTGGCCGTTGGCCCCGCGGCGGCGGCGACGAAAAAGGAAATTTCCAAACTTTTAGCAAAGTATGAGAGAGAGTTCCCCTGCCGGACATGACAGGTCCAGACAAACGGTAAGGAGTTGCAAATGAATAATATGGTCAAAATTGCGCTCGGATTCAGGTCGGATTTGGCTGAACTGATTGAGCCAAACCGCAGACGTAGCAGGGCTACGTTGAGGATTTGGTGATTGAAGTTCGGGCAAAGATGGCCTGAAGATGAGATGTAAGATGACCATGTTATTTGTTCACAGCTCCTAACTGCCAAATACTGCATTTGATTCTGGCATGCGGCAAATTTCGCTGTACACTTGCCGTATCCCCTCGGAAAAGAATGGAGGCAACCCATGCGCATCTTCCTTAGCGGAGGAACCGGCTTTGTCGGTGGCCATGTACGGTGCAGCTTGCTGGAAAAAGGGCATGAACTACGGCTTCTCACCCATAAAGCACTTGCCTGTCCGGAACCGGGAATCGAAGCGGTGGCAGGAGATGTAACACGACCGGAGACCCTTGCAGCGGCACTGCAGGATTGCGACGCGGTAATTAATCTGGTGGGAATCATCAGGGAATTCCCCGCACGCGGCATCACCTTTGAAAAACTCCATGTAACGGCAACGAAAAACCTCCTGGAAGCTGCACGACAGACCGGAATCCGCAGGTATATCCAAATGTCGGCCCTCGGCGCCCGGCCCGGCGCCGTCAGCCTCTACCACCAAACCAAGTACCGTGCGGAGGAAGAGGTTCGAGCATCAGGCCTTGACTGGACAATCTTTCGGCCATCTGTCATCTTCGGCCCGAAGGACGAGTTTATCAATACACTCGCGGACTTGCTCAAAAGCCTCCCCGTGGTGCCGGTCATCGGCGACGGCGCCTACCGCCTCCAGCCCATCCACGGCAACGATGTGGCCCGCTGCTTCGCCCTGGCCCTGGAAATACCGGAAACGGTCGGGCAGACCCATTGTCTCTGTGGGCGAGACCGCATCACCTATCAGGAGCTCCTCGAGCTTGTCTCAAGGACACTCGGCAAGAAGTCGGCACGAACGCTGAATGTTCCGGTTTCTTTCATGAAACCGGTAACCTCCCTTCTGCAGCGCTTTTCTTTTTTTCCGATCACCAAGGATCAGATAACGATGCTGCTGGAAGAAAGCATCTGCGATGGATCCTGGCGGGAGACCTTCCGCTTCGACCCGGTCGGCATAGAAGAAGCAATCCGGGCGTACCTGAAATAAATTTGCAACCGATTGATACTGCTCCTATGTGACACAGAGGAAGTCTTCCCCCTCGCTGAAACCAGCCCGGAAAGCCCAGTCCCGCACCTGGTCCCGCGCACCGCGGGTACCAACGGTAAAGAGCATTTTCACCCCCTTTTCCGCCACCACCTCATCCGTGCCGACTACCGGCGCCCCGTGAAGCATTCGACCAATCTTGCGCGGATCCACATCCATCCAGCGGACAACCCGGATGTCCTCCTCCCGCAGCGTCCGGTACCAAGCCCGTCCCTCGAGTCCCGCGCCGGCAAGTGTCACCTCGGTCACCCCGGCAAGAAATCCCCGCTTCAAATGGTGGACCTTGCATTTCCGGAATGCCGCGGCGGTATATTCGGGAAGGGTCCGGGTGGCGCGTTCCGGACGCTCACGCCAGAAAAAAAGGGGCTGCGACAGGCGGGAAAAACGGATTCCGGCAGCGGCCAGTCGGAGCCAGAGGTCATAGTCCTCCGCCCAGCCGGTATCCCGGTAGCCCCCCACAGACAGCACCACATCCCGTCGGAACATGACGCTCGGATGGACGAACGGAGACTCAACAAACAGGTCACGAAGAATCTGGTCTTGGGAGACCAGGTTATTCTGCCATTGTTCGTAGGCACGCATTCCCTTGCCGAGACCGGTACGGGGGATATGCCGGAAGCCACAGGCAACTAGGCCGGTCGCCGGGTTCTCGGACAGGAAAGCCTCTTGAAGCTCTAGTCGCCGGGGATGGGAGACGTCGTCGCCGTCCATCCTGGCCACGAGGGAAGAGCGACAGGCTTCCAGTCCAAGGTTCAGGGCCGCCACCAGTCCTCGCGCTCCGGAACGCAGCACCCGCACCCGCGGATCACAACGCGCCGCCTCGCCGAGAATCTCGGAAGTGCCATCAGTGGAACCATCATCAACCGCAACCAGCTCCCACGAAGTCAGCGTTTGGCGAAAAAGCGAATCAAGGGCCGCCGGCAGATGGCTCTGCTCGTTGCGTACCGGAAGGAGGATGGATACCGCAGGTTTCGCCACGGTCAGGCCAGCCCCGGCAGCAGCTTGACAATTCCTTTTGCGAAAAATTCCACCGCAATGGACGCCAGCAGAAGTCCCATAAGCCGACTGACAATGGAAAGGCCAAGAGGTCCGATCAGCTGTCCGATCCTGTTCGCCATGCGGAGTATAATCCAGATGACAAACGAAGCAAGGGCAACGCAGAGGATGATAAGCCACACGTGGAAGGGGCCACCGGGAAGGTTCGCATAGATAATAACGGTCGAGATGGAACCGGGACCGGCCAGAAGCGGAACCGATAGGGGCACCACGGCAATACTTGCCAGGTCCGGTGCGATCTCCGCGGCTTCATTGGCCCCTTTTGCGTCTTTGGCAAACATCATGGAAATTGCCATGAGCAGCAGCAGGATGCTCCCTCCCACCTGGAAGGAGGCAATGCTGATCCCGAAAAGCTGCAGGACCTTGTCACCGACCAGGGCGGTCAGCGCGAGGACGCTCGCCACGGAGAAACCAACGGTCAGGGCAATCTTTTTCCTTTCCTGCACCGGTGATTTCCCGGTTAGGGCAAGAAAAACCGGCAGCACGCCAAAAGGGTTGAGGATGGCAAGGATGGCGACAAAGATCTTCACATACGCGGATAGTTCAAGCATGAATATTCTCACTTTCGAAGCGGAGGACGGACCGCCATGTAACTAGGAGCCTGTCGGACGTAGGGTAAATCTGCTGCAAATCCGTCTGGACGGTCCATATTCCGCCGATTTTTTGGTCAATAGAACAACTATTGCCCTGCAAAATCGACAAAATCTGTCCTCGCCCAGCCTAATTTTCGCTTCGATTTCCTAAGTCCGACAGGCTCCGAGAATAGCAAAGCCAGGGAGTGCCGTCAATTATTCCAAGCGGGACAACCCTGCCGGTCAGGCTGCACTTTGCGCAGAAAAGGAATCATACCAGCTCTTGTAGCGTCTCCTGTAACTCTCTCACGGTATAGGGTTTCGATACCACGCCGCTGAACCCGAATTCCCTGAAATGGGCAAGGATCGGATCATTGTTGTAACCGCTCGAGACAATTCCCTTGACAGCAAGGTCGATGTCGAGCAGCGCTTTCATGGTTTCCTTGCCCCCCATGCCTCCTTGAATCGTCAGATCCATGATCACTGCATCAAAGCGGTGCCCGGAATTCAGCGCCTCACGGTATAATGCCAGGGCAGACTTCCCATCTCCGCACACTTCAACCTCGTACCCGAGGTGCTGGAGAATTTCCCGCGCAATTTCCCGTATGATCTCCTCGTCGTCCATGACCAGGATCCTGCCGAAGCCATCACGCGAATTCGTTTCCGTACCAGTATGTTGCACCGGTTCAATTTCTTTATCTGAGGCGGGAATATAGAGGCGAAAGACTGATCCAACTCCTTCGGTAGACTCCACTTCCAGATGCCCCTGATGACGCTTGATAATGGAATAGACCGTGGCAAGGCCCAGTCCGCTCCCCCGCTCTTTGGTGGTAAAATAGGGATCAAAAATCTTCGCCAGATTTTGTGGAGAGATCCCCTCGCCCTGATCCTGAATTGCAATCAGAATGTATCTCCCGGCCGGAAGGGGCAGCAGGTCCGAAGCAGTGATCGTCACGTTTTCGGCAGAAACCGAAATGACCCCGCCATCCGGCATGGCCTGATCTGCATTGATAACAAGGTTGTTGATTACCTGACCCATTTGCCCCTCATCCACATCGGCTGCCCATAAATCTTTTTGCAGGGTAAACTCGCATTTGACATTCGATCCCCGCAGCATGAATCCTGCGGAATCGGAAATAATCTGCACAATGGAAGCCGTTTTCTTGACCGGAGCTCCGCCCCTGGAGAAAGTCAGAAGCTGCTGCGTCAGTCCTGTCGCACGCTCGCAGGCCTTTTCCGCATCAACAAGACGATCAAACGCTTTTGTCGCTGGCTCGGCAACCACCTTTGCCAGGGAAATATTGCCCATAATGGCTGTCAGGAGATTATTAAAATCGTGAGCGATGCCTCCTGCCAGAACGCCCAACGACTCAAGCTTCTGGGCTTTCAGTAACTCTTCCTCCATCTTTTTTTTCTCGGTAATATCACGAATGTGTTCCGCCACCATCAGAACATTTCCGCTTTCGTCAACGATCGGCACGGCCCGGATTTCCAGATAGCCTATCCTGGCGTTGTACATTTCCGTAAAAACCGGCTTTCCTGTTTTGAAAACTTCCAGTGCCGCACACGATTCGCACGGTTTATTCTGTCCCTGGTTGTATGCCTCGTAACAATACATGTTCTGCTGGCGGATCTCTGCTGGAACATACTCATAGCCTCCGAGCCAGTTCGAATGGACGATCCGCAAGTTCCTGTCAATCACCACCAGGTGGTCCGGGTTTGCTTCAAAGATCTTGTTGAGTATGTTTTGCGATTTCCGGAGTTCCTGCTCCGCCTGCTGCCGCTCTTCAAGATCGTTTCCTAATTTTCCGTTTGCCTCTGTGAGTTGCCGGTTCAGATCCGACAACTGCTCATTAAGGCCGGAAAGGTCGCGAGTCCTTTCTGCAACCTTACCTTCCAGTTCGGTACGGGCCTTTCGCAACGACTCTTCCACGCGCCTGCGGGCCCGGATGTTGAAAAGGAGGATAAAAACCAGGAATCCCAGTCCCCCGAGACCGAACAACGCGGCCCAGATGATGCTCTTCCTTACCGGGTGAAATGTCTCCGGTTCGTTGATGACCGTGCTGTCCATCGGCAGCAGGCTCCTGTTAATGCCGAAGCGTTTCAGCTGCCGATAATCGAACATGTAGCGGGCAGGGTTCTTGTATACGACCGGAATCGTCTCAGTGCTTTCTCCTCCCAGAACCCGCAGTCCCATCTTTCCGGCAACCACACCCTGATCGTAACCGCTGGTGAGTTTGCCACCCACCATGCCGAACCCCAGGTTGAAATCCCATGCCCCATAGATAGGAACCCGTGCATGTTCGGCAATGAGGGAAATACTTTCGTTGTTCTCATAGTATCTGGTGGCCGGATCCCCGTAAAAAAAGGTATAGAAAATAAGCGTATCGGCTGAAAGCTTCGAAACATCGGCAACGATCTCATCCAGTTTGCTGCTCTGTTCGAAGGTAAACCGCACTTTCTCCTGGTATCGGGGCACCAGTTTCTTCAATTCATTGTAAACCTTCCTGCCGGGAGTATTGTTGTCGTTGATTACGAAAATATGTTTCGTGCCCGGATGCAATCTGAGCGCAGCATCAATGCTATCCTTCAGCTCAGCTGTTTCGCTCACCCCGGTGTAGAAAGGTTTCCCCTTCAGGTCTTCTTCCTTGAAGTAATTTACGCCACAGAAGACAACCGGAATCTTGCCAAAAATCTCATCCCGGTAGTCGAGCAAAAACTCGAGGGCATCATTGTCGGTACAAATAATCAGGTCGATACGGGCCTTGGCATACTTGATCAGCAAAAGCCTCGCTAGCTCCTTGAAATAGGGGGCTCCCTGTACCCACTTGGTATTCATGTACTCCAGATAAATTCTGGTGCCGGCACGAACAGGGTCCAGGGACGTGAGAATTCCCCGGTTCATATCGTCCGTCCACTTGAATCCCTGGTGGTAGGAATTGAGCACAAGGACGTTTTTCTTCTCCAGCGCATAGGAAAACGAAGGAAAAGAAAAGCTGCCAGTCAGGAGAATACCAAGACAAAAAACAACGGGCACGAGAGAACGAACCTGTTTCCGGAACCATTCGATTCTTTGGAAACTCTTTACAAAAATTCGCTCCGGGTATATCTCTTCGACAGGAATGTCGTCTTGCATTGTATCTCTCCCTGTTTTGGCCATCAGGATACCAGCTTTTGCTCTGCACCCGGTGCTTGCTGCCTGTGCCTTCCACGCACTTCGTCAGACGCTTGCCGCTCGTAGCACGGGAAGGTTTCTGAATGGAAGATAGTAGCACAGTTCCGATTTTCTGGTACATGAGAACGCATATCTGCTCATTATTATTGTAGTATCGGTGACTGCGCAGGTAATTTTAAGCGCGGCAGCACACTACGTGGGAAGGCTGTCGCCAGAACCGAAGAAAGTTATTTCTCAGGGAGGAAGCTGATCGGCACAAGACCGTGAGATCAGGTACCCTTGGAAACAAACCATGGTTTGAGCACCACGTTCGAGTGAAAAAGAATCCGCGGAAACAGATGAGCATTTTGCTCATATCAACAGACCTGATTCTCCGTAGTTGCAGCTCGCTAATTTCATGAAAAACAACCGATATTTTCTTTACATACAGCTCGGACCCTGAGGTGGGGCACTCTTCTTTTAAGTATGCCTAAAATTTAAAAATTCAGTGGGTTAGACAATCTTGCGAACAATATTCTGTTTGACAATATTCCAGGCATTGTGTATTATTTTCGTTGCGTTTACCGGGGTTTGTCCGGTTGCGTCTCTCGATTTGAAGAAGCCAAATTCAAACCTGTCTTCAACTCACAGAAATATTGTTTTACTTATAAAGGCATCGCACTTGTCTCGAAGGCTTACCATAGGTGCTGAATTGTGATGCGATGGGCAATTCGGTAAACACTAAATTAATGGAGGTATGTCATGGCAGATGTAGTACAGCAGATAGATCAGCTGGTAGCTAAGGCACAGAAAGCTGCCGAAATCATGAAGGGTTTCACCCAGGAGCAGGTTGACAAGATTTGTGCTGCAATGGACGTTGCAAGTGTTGCCAATGAAGTAAAGCTCGCCGAAATGGCTGTTGAAGAAACCGGAATCGGTCGTGCAGACCACAAGGCAATCAAGAACCACCTCGGCGCACACGTTGTCTATGAGTATTTCAAAGACAAAAAATCCGTCGGTGTTATCGAGGAAAAAGAAGGCGTATCCTATATTGCGGAGCCGTTTGGTGTCATCGCCGCCGCTACCCCGACCACCAACCCGACCTCCACCACTGAGTTCAAGTCTTTGATCGCTCTCAAGAGCCGCAACGTAATCATCTTTGCCTTCCACCCCCGCGCACAGAAGTGCAGCGCGTATGCAGCAAAGCTCATGCTCGACGCAGCAGTGGGCGCTGGCGCTCCTGAAAACTGCATCCAGTGGATCGAGGAACCTTCCATTGAGGCAACTAATGCACTGATGAAGCACCCGGGCGTGAAGCTTGTTCTTGCCACCGGCGGCGGCGCCATGGTTAAGTCGGCATACAGCTCAGGTCACCCGGCAATCGGCGTTGGTCCGGGCAACACTCCGGTTTTCATTTCAAAATCCGCCAAACTCAGTGTTGCTGTTAACAACGTCATCGCTTCCAAAACTTTCGACAACGGCACCATCTGCTCTTCCGACCAGTCGATGATCTTCGACGACAAGGAAGTTTGCGACAAGGCCGTCAAGTTGATGGTTGAAAGAGGCGCATATCTGGTCAACGACGAAGAAAAAGCCAAGCTCGAAAAAGTCATGTTCGACAAGGAAAGAGGCGTTCCTGCAATGGCCATCGTTGGTAAATCTCCTCAGGTGATTGCCAAGCTTGCCGGCTTCGAGATTCCCGCGGATGCGAAACTGCTGCTCGTGCCCCTGACCACCATCGGACCCGAAGACTGGTTCAGCCATGAGAAACTTTCCCCGGTTCTCGGCTACATCAGCTTCAACAGCACGGACGAAGCGATCCAGGCTGCCAAGAGCCAGCTCCTCTGGGGTGGCGCAGGCCACACCGCCGTTGTTCATGCCCAGGATGATGCAGTTCTCAACAAGTTTGCCCTCGAAATCCCTGCTAACAGGCTGCTCCTTAATCAGCCTGCAGTACACGGCAGCGTTGGTCTCATCTACAACCAGCTACCTCCCTCACTGACCCTCGGCTGTGGCACGGATGGCGGCAACTACCTGGGCAACAACATCAACTACAAAGACCTTCTCTGCATCAAGACGGTCGCAAAACGTATCGTTGATTATGAGAGAGATGAATAATCTGTAAAGCAGTTACTTGATGCTTCTCTAAAACCCCGACTTTCCTCTGGAAAGCCGGGGTTTTTTTATCTATTTTCCTTCCAAAGAAGATCCCTTCAATTATTGTCAAAATAAATTTTAGTTTTGATAAAATGTACTTGACATCCCCCCATATTATAGTTTAATTGAAGTAGATTTTAATTTAATCAAAACATTTGATTAGTAACTGCTCCCGAATTTCGTCTGCTGATAAGGTTTGGTTTCATTGGAGTGGGGGTGAATTCTGAACCTTGTTTTGTGGAACAACGCGAGTACCCGTAAGGAGGATAACATGAAAGACGAAAAAAGGTTTTTGCAGGATGTGGGCATGTCGGAATTGCCGTTCCCGATGAAAGTTCAATCCAGGGACAGTAAGGAAGGACAACACACTATCGCCAAAATATCCATAGCCGCTCGAATCATGCATGAATTTGAAGCACGCTGGATTGACAAGTTTATCCAGATTCTTCACCAGCACCAGGACCATATCGGAACAGAAACCCTCAAGGTTAATATTCTTGATTACATGAAGGAACTAAACGCAACAAAGGTAAAGGTTGACTTCAATTACCCGTTTTTTATCGAAAAAAGAACACCCATCAGCAACGATACATGCCTGGTCAGGTATATGTGTACCTATTCGGCAAGTGTTTCAAAAAGTGATCTGAAGCCCAAGACCTCCATGAAAATCAGCATCCCCTGCATCACCAGCTATCCAGCTTCCGACCCTGATAAGCCGGGAGGCTTGTTCGGGCAGCTGAGCAGCGTCGATATTGAAGTACAATCCGGAAAAGAAATTTACCCGGAAGATCTCATTGAACTCGTTGACAAGCACGCTCTGGTTCCCGTTTACTCCTACCTTACCGATGAGGACCAGGCCTATGTCATCAATAAAGTGCACACGGAAATGAAATCCAGCGTGGTAATGCTGGACGAAATCAAGGAAGAATTAGCAACTATGCGTGATATCGATGGCTATTCCGTCAGTTGCTCGAACTACGGCATGCTCCATTCCTATGCCACTTTTATCGGTACCGCAAAAAGCATGTGGATTCCCTTGAGCTGAGATCAACTCGCTTTTACGGAAAAGAGCCTTCTAGAGGATACTGCGGAGAGTACGGGAGAACAGCATGCGTTACCGTTTGCACAGAACAGTAATGAGCACGTCGGTTGCTGGTCGACTGTCAGCAGACCCGGATTCTGACTCGGTACCATAACGGCCGGTTTCACAGATTTCTTTCTGTGGCTCCGGCCGTTGTATTTGCCGTCACATCTCGGGGCCAACCCGGTGCCCAAGGTGATGAAACGAACTATTTTCCCGGCGGGATAGCAGAGGGTCAAAACCCTCAAAACAGATACATCACTAGTCAAACTCCGTGCACTGCGTCTTTCACTCATGATTTCAGGAACTGGCGCCCCTGACCGACCAGTTTCAGTTTCAGCAAGAGCGACCTCCCACATAATTATATTCGTAGTAAACTTATTTGATTTTTATTAAATTTATTCTTGACACATCTTTGTCTCTGGGCTTAGCATGAATTGGTTACTTTCGCTATTTCTGAGACAGAACGAGGGGTTCAGAGGGTACAGTGCCGCTTGATGGTAATGCGGCAGCAGCGATCCGCCGACTGCTCATATTTTCGTTTTACGTCTCACTTTAGTATTGGAAAGGAGAAGTCATGGCACGGAGTAGCACAGAAATGCCGGCTGTTCTGACGAAGGGAGGTTTCAGATGGTAGACATATTGATTGGTATCAGTATCTTAGTGCCTTGTATCGCCGGTATGCTCTGCTTTCTTACGGAAAAAACCCGGGTTAGAGCTGCTATTATCGTAACAACGGGGATCATACTGACGATAAGTTCTCTCATGCTTTTTCAAAATCTCCACGGTCCATACCTGTACACACCGGAGACGCTTCTCGGTCTGAATGTCAATTCCCTTATAACCTTCGCCGATTTTGCACTGCTGTTCATAATCCTCGGGATTGCCTTCAAACTCGGTAACCCCTTGGTTATTCTGCTTACGCTCCTGCAGATAGTGCCCCTGGCCTACTTCGAACTGAAAATGGCACCCCATGTGGAGGTGACCCCCGCCTTCTACATTGACAATCTTGCCATCATCATGAACCTGATAATTTCCATCATCGGATCCCTCATCTGCATTTTCGGCATCCGCTACATGGAGGAACATGAGCATCATCTTCACCTGAAAAAGACACGTCAACCGAGATTTTTCTTTTTCCTGGTGCTTTTTCTTGGCGCCATGAATGGCCTGGTGTTCTCAAACAACCTCCTTTGGCTCTACTTCTTCTGGGAAGTTACGACATTTTGTTCCTTCATGCTGATCGGGCACGACAAGACCGAGATCGCCATCAGAAATGCCACCAGAGCCCTATGGATGAATATGCTCGGTGGAGTCGCCTTTGTCGCGGCAATTATCCTCATTTACCATAACACCC
>Ga0351907_1041_pt1 | contig 40268 bp, 41 predicted proteins | sample BONcelHT113001E6_FD_206861 | JGI IMG/M metagenome (GOLD analysis project Ga0351907, IMG submission 206861) | Enriched cells from coal bed in the Powder River Basin, Montana, United States - BONCAT cells T11 rep1 HSBNCT.T11.300.1.E6 ... | reverse complement strand
CCCAAAGGAATACTTGGGGACACCCCGGTTTTATCGTAGCCGGGGCCTCGGTCTTTAGTCACAATCCGGTGACTTACCGTCGCGCCCCATTGAGGCTTAAAATCCAAGGCCGCATGCGAATAATACACCGCCCGAAGTGAACCGGGCTTGTGATCCTTCGCCGGAACATAAACGATACTTCCATCGTTTAGCCCGTCATCGGAGTGGGAAACCATCACCGATCCATCAAAAGATGCGTTCTTCCCCACAATCATTGTGGTACAGGCCAGCACAGGCTGCACGACAGCCAGACACAGAACCAGGGTCATTGCAATAAGACTCATTTTCATCGCCTTCACTCCTCTTTTTTACATAACAAGCCGGTGTCCAGAAATTGTTTACCGGCAATGCCCGGTTGAGTCATCTCTCCCGGCGACAAAATCACATCCAGCTGTTCTGCCGTCAGAAGTCCTTTGCGTATGACAATGTCTTTGATCTGCATTCCGCTGCCCAATGCTTCCTTGGCGATCATTGAAGCCTGTTCATAGCCGATGTGTGGCAGCAATGCGGTAACTATTCCTACGCTGGCATCAATCATGGAATTGCAGTGTTCAACATTGGCCTTGATTTCCCGAACGCACTTATAGTTTAGGGTGTTCACCACGTTGGTTAAGATTGTCAGCGAATGAAACAGATTATATGCGATGACCGGCTCCATGACGTTTAATTCGAATTGTCCTGCTTCTACTGCCAGACTTATGACCAAGTCATTGCCACACACCTGAAACGCCACTTGATTCATCGTTTCAGGAATTACAGGATTTACCTTTCCCGGCATGATGGAAGAACCCGGTTGCATCGCCGGCAACAACAATTCATTCAAGCCGCACTTGGGCCCAGAGGCCATCAGACGCAAGTCGTTGGCTATTTTCGACAGCGCCAGCGCGCTGACTTTGAGCGTCCCGGAAAACTCGGCCAATTCGTCATTGTTTTGTGTCGCATCCACCATATTCACAGCAGAATATATTTTCTCGCCCGTCATGCGGGATAATTCTTCGGTCACAAAGGCAACATAGTCAGGCTCAGCATTAAGTCCGGTTCCAACCGCTGTAGCACCGATATTGACGGCTTGCAACGATTTGCTCATGGCTTGAATTCGCCGCATGGAGCGCTTGATTGCTTCGGCGTAGGCGTTAAATTCCTGCCCCAACGTAATCGGCACTGCATCTTGCAAATGAGTTCGGCCCATTTTCAATACTTGCCCAAACTCTTCGCCCTTGCTGCTAAAAGCCTCTGCTAATGCGCCCATAGCCTCCAGCAGTTTTTTTGTTTTTCGGATAGTACAAATTCGAATCGCTGTCGGAATGACATCATTGGATGACTGCGCCATGTCCACATGATTATTGGGTGATACCAGCTCATAGTTTCCCTTCTTGGAACCCAAAATCTCCATCGCGCGATTGGCAATGACTTCATTGGCGTTCATATTCATCGAGGTTCCTGCCCCACCTTGGATACAATCGACGACGAACTGGTCCTGCCATAACCCTTCGCTTATTTCTTCCGCCGCTTTTACGATAGCAGAACCGATTTGTTCAGGCATTCGACCAGTGCGCAAGTTTGCCCTCGCGGCTGCGGCTTTCACTAGTCCCAGCGTGGCAATGAAATCGCGATCCAATTCATAGCCTGTGATGTTAAAATTATGCATCGCCCTCGTTGTTTGTATGCCATAATATAAACGATTCGGAATCTGAATTTCACCAAGGAAATCCTTCTCGATACGCATGTTGCAATCTCCTCTGTCATTATTGTTATTTTTTCAGGCAAGACTGGTAAAATTCAAACCTCGTCTTCAGCTCTGTGATGTCGGCAAAAACTGTTTACCGGCAATACCGGGCTGAGTCATCTCTTCCGGCGACAAAATCACATCCAGTTGTTCTGCCGTCAGAAGTCCTTTGCCTATAACGATTTCTTTAATCGATTGACCACTGCTCAGGGCTTCCTTGGCAATCACCGACGCCTGCTCATAACCGATATGCGGCAACAAGGCCGTTACCACGCCGACGCTTACATCAATCATCGAGTTGCAGTGCTCTACATTGGCTTTAATTCCCTGCACGCATTTACTGTTTAACGCGTTGACTGCGTTGGTCAAGATGGTTAGCGAGTTAAAAAGGTTATAAGCCATAACCGGTTCCATGACGTTCAGTTCGAACTGACCTGCTTCGACCGCCATGCATACCGCCAAATCATTGCCAATAACCTGGAATGCTACTTGGTTCACCATTTCGGGAATCACTGGGTTAATCTTCCCTGGCATGATCGAAGACCCCGACTGAATTACGGGCAACAGCAATTCATTCAATCCACATTTGGGACCTGATGCCATTAGCCGTAAATCGTTGGCAATCTTGGACAAGGCCAGCGCGCTGACCTTCAACGTGCCGGAAAACTCTGCCAGTTCATCGGTATTTTGTGTTGCATCCACCATGTTCTTGGCTGAAAAAATTGTCTCTCCTGTCAATTTACTTAATTCTTCGGTTACGAAGGTAATATATTCCGGTTCTGCGTTCAGCCCTGTTCCAACGGCTGTAGCCCCCATATTGACCGCATGCATTGATTGCACTGCAACTTCGATTCGACGGAGAGACCTCTTGATTGCTTCCGCATAAGCATGGAACTCCTGCCCCAACGTAATCGGCACTGCATCCTGCAAGTGGGTTCGGCCCATTTTGAGAACTTGGGCGAATTCTGCCCCTTTCGTCTCAAAGGCCTCGGCCAAGGCAGCGATTGCCTCTATAAGTTTGCCGGCTTTTCGGATCGTGCAGATACGGATGGCAGTCGGAATAACATCATTGGTCGACTGCGCCATATTGACATGATTATTGGGTGAAATCAGATTGTAATTCCCCTTTTTCTCCCCTAGAATTTCCAAAGCACGATTGGCGATGACTTCATTGGCATTCATATTCATCGAGGTTCCTGCGCCCCCTTGAATACAATCAACGACAAATTGATTTTGCCACTGCCCGGCAATAATCTCTTCCGAAGCTTTCACAATCGCTAAACCAATCGGGGTCTGCAACCGTCCCGTTCGCATATTCGCACGGGCTGCAGCCGCTTTGACAATAGCAAGCGCCGCGATGAAATCTTCATTCAATACATGACCGGTAATAGAAAAATTATGTAACGCCCGTGTAGTCTGTACGCCATAATATAGCTCATCCGCAATTTCAATCTCGCCGAGGAAATCTTTCTCGATCCGCATTTTAGCCTCTCCCTTACAGTCTGTTATTCTCTGCCAAGACAACTATTAACCCCCATCATCAGTAGCCAAATTGAAATTCGAAACAATACACGCCATGTGCAAAGTCGTGCATTGTTCCTTTAATACAGTATAAATCAAGCAACTCCAATCCTCAATGAAAAAATCTCAAGCATGGTTATTTTCGATTAAATCAGGCGTATAACTTACAAAAACACTGGCTCCGATAGTTGCCTTTCATTCTTCAGACGGTCCTTCGGTTTTCAAAACCCCCGAAGTCGTCCCGCGGTCAGAATCCACTGATGTCACCCCAACTACTGCTCTCTAAACATTGCCGACGTGCGTGTGTTTCAATCCTGCGTTTATGCCAATCGACCTGGCCATCTTCATGGTTTCCAAAGGAGTTGCCGGCGTATCCATCAATTTCCATGCTGGAAAAAACCTTGTGATATGCCAGGGAACCTCTGGGCTGAGCTCAACAGCGATAAATTCAGCGATTTTCCCCAATTGGTGGGCGGTGTCATTAATACCTGGCACTATCAAAGTGGTTATTTCCAAATGAACTCCCTGCTGATACAAGTATTTCAGATTTTCCATAATTGGCGCCGCGGTTGCGCCGCAATATTTTTCGTAAACATCATCATTGGATCCCTTAAAATCGACATTGGCGGCATCTAAATAGGGACCAACGGCCTCAAGAGTTTCTCTGGACATGTATCCATTCGTAACCCAAACATTTTTCAGTCCGTTGGTCCTGGCCAACATCATCGTGTCCAAAGCATACTCAACAAAAATTGTCGGCTCAGAATAAGTGTAGGCAATGGATGGGCAAGTGCCTTCGATAGCCCGCTCAACATGCTCTTCCGGCAGCACCTCGACCCCCTCAACCGGTTGATTGGGTTTGGGGCTTTGCGAGATTTCCCAGTTCTGGCACCAGGAACAACGGAAGTTACAGCCGACGGAAGCAAAAGAGTACACCCTCGTTCCAGGCAAAAAATGATAAAGCGGTTTTTTTTCGATGGGATCGATATGTGCTGCTATCGTCTTTCCATAATTCAAGGCATAAAGCAGCCCTTGCCGGTTTTCCCTTACACGGCAGATTCCCCTCTTCCCCTCTGCAATAACGCAGTTGTGGTTACAAACCTGGCATTTCACTGTACCATCGTCATTTTTTTGGTATAAGATGGCTTCTTTCATCATCCGCTTCCCTCCCGTTTCCACTTGGGAGCAGTCATCACGTACATAATTCCGCTGCGATGGGTCAAATAAATCGTTTAAGTAAGTCGTTACAGACGCTGTCAACATTTTCCGGGTTGATATCATGGCGCGCGATTACCTGTTCCGCGTGGTTGCGCCGGTTTTGATTGTTCAGGTCGTCCAATTTTCTCATGACCCCTGTTCTTCTGCCGATTCGAAAAATTATCTGTTCCTTCACTGGAAGAGCTAAAAAAGACTCCAGCGCGACGATCATTTTTTCCTTATCCTCAGGAAATTTACCTTCTACCTCTTCAAGCAAATTCAAGATGTGGTCACTTTTTAAATAGCTGGTGATCCCACTCAGATTGTTTACGAACGTCAGCAGTTCTCGAACTGTTGTGACATCGTTTGTCCTCGTAAACAGGCCATTCTTATAATCCGCATTCAGTTCAACACTTTCCGGGATTGCCAGCGTCCGAATGCGAATAAAGTCAGGATTAATCTTATTGAGAGCATCCGCAGTTTCCGTCGCACTCTCATCCGAGTATTCGTTCCCGCCCAATCCAGGCATATAATACTCGGATAATTCAATTCCCGCTCTTTTTACTTTTTGTCCGGCAAGAATGTGAGTTTCCTTATCCACACCTTTTTTTACCAATGCCAACACCCGACTGCTCCCGGTTTCCAAGCCGATATGAATGCGATTTAGTCCAGCTTCGGCGAAAGCCTTCAGATTTTCGTCGCTTATTCTGGCAATCGTGTGCGATCTCCCATATACGGTGATTCTTCCCACTTGCGAAAAGTTTTGTTTTATATACTGAAGAATCTCAATCATGTCGACTGGCCTGATCACCAAGCTGTTGGCATCTTGCAGGAAAATCGACTGCATGCCGTTCTGATACCAGTCACGCACCATCTGATATATCCACGTTTTTTCTTCCCGAAGGTCATTCGAATCCCATTTCCCGTCGCAGGTTTGAAACCGGTCGATCAACGCACGGATTTGATCAATATCTTTCTTGATATGCTCCACAGGCCTCGCGCTAAATTTTTCGCCTTTATAAAGACCGCAGAATTTGCATTGGTTCCATGGACAATTTCTGGTAAGTCTAAGCAGCAAACTTCCCGCTTCGCTGGGGGGTCTTATCGGTCCCACTTCTATTCCGCCATATTCCTCACCATTAATTTTCATTTCCCCACCTCCAAATCCTCGATTGACCATTCGGGTCAGTCCCCTTCAATCCTCTATCTACCAAATTCAAACCCGGCCTTATTTGAGCTGCAAACTTAAAAACAAGGACCTTTACGATGGTCATGACCAGCGGCTTATAGTTAGTTTTCCATCTTCTTGCGCAAATATCCTTCCTACTAATAAACCTGAATCAGCTTGCCTATTATATTGGTTCTCAGCAGTAACGAAAAAACGTCGATAAACCTTTCAGCTTGGTTCAGACGTCTTCTTTTCTACTTATACTCTTTGCGCTGTAACTGCAAATAATTGAAGACTATATAATGGGTCCGCGCGACCACCAGCGATGTCTTGATCCGAAAGACAGCAGGCATGCCAACGCTCCAAGCCATGAAAATAACAAGATACGCAGGAACAATGGGAGTGAAGGTTGTAACATGGCACGGCTCTTTCCTGTTGGTGTTGCCATGGTGATATCATATTGGGCCGCCAGTTCCCTGATGTTGATAAGATGAATGACCGGACGGTTCGCGGACACAAAGGGCATGAAGAGACCTGAACCGCCCCACAGTTCAGGATGGTATCCTGTGGTCAGTCCTTGATGCAAAGGCAGAATGCGACCTTTTTCGCCAAAAATGACATGATTGCCGCCAACGTTAACCAAGCCTCCCGGTAGGGTTCCTGTCTCGGCAGTATAGATTGCCAAACGCTGTCGCACGGCATCCGGAATGTTTAGTGGACTGATTTCCGGCAAATGATTACGTTGAATTGCGATTCGTAATTGAGTTATTCCTTCGGCGGTCAGCCCGCCGCCCCGGTCGCCGACACCTCCCAGCGAAGCAGCCTGGGAACGCCACGTCCATAAGTCGGCCGCCACCAATGCACTCTCCATATCCAACCAGGTAAACTCCGGGTCGGTAGCGCCCCAGGTGGATGCGCCAGCGGAGCTTACTATGACAGGCCTAAGTCGTAATGAGTCAATTGCGGCTAATGCGGCAATGTTCAGTGCAGGAAAGGAGCCGGACATGTTGACAGCTACCGCATCTCCGGGTTTGAAGCCTGCATCCGCCAACCAACCGGTGATGACGGCTGCAAAATCGGGGTGGGTGGAGAGTCGCTTTGCTTCCAGCGCCCCCAGTGTGGTTGTAATCCAAGTATATTCGGGGCCGATGATTCGGTTACCGATTATTTTTTGCGCTGCCAGGGTTTTGGCAATAGCGGCTTCTTTTTGAACGAAATGCATCGCCGGTTGATAATGTCGCATTGGCAGTATCAACCATAGAATGAAAAACTGGGCAGCGGTAAGTAGAATCAACCAGTGGTACCGTCGCCAAGAAGCGGAAAATACGCTTACCATAGCCACCCGTCTCCCGCAAGGATGAACAGGCGAACAATCAGTACCGTCAGAATGAGAATCAGGAGTGTCGGAAATACGCCCTGCCGACCGAAGTCTCGGGCGATAAGGCCGGGAACCAGATAACCTATAACGACAATGCCCCAATCCCATAGTGCGCCGCCTCGACTTGCAACCATTGCAAGTTGACTGACGATTAGACCGGTCAATACATAGACCGCGAACAGGCGACGCCCGAAGAGAAGCATATGGGATTCAATCATTCGCACGATGCCGAAGGTAATAAAGGTGACGGCAAGACTTGCTGCAAGCCAGACAGGTTGGCCAAAGAACAAAGCAATATACCCGGCGACAACGATGCCGCCGGGGGAATAGCCTGTCGTTTCCGAAACAAACAATGAGACTACAATGCCGAGGAAGAGAACATGCATGGTGGCGTCAAAAATCCTTTCGTGTTACCAGCAGCAAACAAGGTGAACTTTGCGGCCGGATGCGTTTCGATGAGATGGCGCCAAGTTGTTGTCTTTTCGCCGGAGTGGATCATTTCCTGGGAAATACCGGCTTTCCGCAACTGGCCTTTGGTGAAATCGGAATCACCTACAACCCAATAGGGTCCAGCGTGAATCGCCGTCAGTGCCGAAATGAGTTGCAGTGTGCGAAAGCGTCGGTCGCTTCTCATATTGAGCAGGATGACCTCGGACGAGTCAGTGTTGGCGCGGACCGGCTCGACATAGCGTTGCCACAGTTCAAGTGTCGACAAGGGGTCGTTGGCGGCCAGCGCATTGATAAATCGGACGGATTTCCCCGCGTGGTGAAAGGTTGATATGGTTACATTGCCGAGGTCAGGGGCAGCCTGTCGCATTCCTTCCAGAGCAGTATTGGCTGAAACACCGGCAAGTTCACAAACCTTTAGTGCCAAAGCGAGGTTTGCCGGATGTACTTCATACGGAAATGTGCTTGCTGTTTCAACCGCTACAGAATCGGTGGATGAAACGATTTCCCAGTTAGCGTGATGAATCTGACTTCCCCAGGAATTTAGAGTTTCCAATGCCTCTTGCGTTGTTACCATACAGCCTTTACCAGGGATGGTGTTGGCGAGTGCTGCAGTAATTGTTTGCAGGTCGTGTCCCATCACGTCCAGGTGGTCGGGTCGGATGTTGGTGAGGACGCCAATGTGGGACTGTAGCAGGCGGTGCTCGCTAAACCATTGCAGTTCGGGACGGAGTGCCATGCACTCTACGACAAGGATTTCGGTTTTTTGGGCGGCGGCGATACGTACGATGTCTACTAGTTCGCGGATGTTGGCCGGTCCACGTCTCGGCCACTCTTTTTCGCTGCCGTCGCATTCGATGATGCGCGGAGCAGTACCGGTGGTTTTAGCAAAAACTCTTTTTGCATCTACACGCAGCCCTGCAGCGATAAGGCGGGTTACACTTGATTTTCCACGGGTCCCATTGACGTGAATGCGCAAGGGGATTTGCGACAATGCTCTTTGGTGCAACCGGTGCTCGCGGAAGAACCATATAAAAATGAAGATTAATAATATAACGGGTCCTGTCACTGCAGCAGTCCTTCCCGACGCAGGAAAAACTTTGCCAGGAACGCATGCTGCTGCGTTCGTTCCTCAGGTGTTTGCTGACTGCTGGTTTCTATAGTGAACGCAGCAGTTTGAGGGTTGCGACCAAAATATTCTGCGGCACTGCCTCGGACGGGATGCGCGACGAGGCTGAATTTGCGATGTGGCGCAGCGATGCAGGCATTAATCGCATCCACGGCGTCCATGGCCAATTCCGTACTGCGCATGTTACTGGCGAACAAAATCGTCTGACCGAGGGATGTCCGGTCGAGACGGTGAAAGGTCCGGGCTTCGTGCAGGTCGATTACCAGAGCAACGGAATTCCTGTCAGCGACTTCCACTATTGCCTTGGCAATCTGATGAGCGGGAGTATCGCCGTCATTCCCCGGGTAGGCACGATTGATGTCCCCAATTTCCTGCAGGGTGCGGACACGGAGTTCCAGCGCCAACCGGTTGACGCGAGGCATAACGATAAGAATACCCCTCATAATTTCCAGTCTACACAAACTTTGGGCCGCTAGAGAACCGGCCGGTTCGTTGCCGTGCACTCCGCCCAGGATAAGAACCGCCGGACCGGGCACAGCGGAAGTATTGACACAGACGTCGGTTGCATAGGGGGTTCCCGGCAACATAATTTCTGTAAAGTGTTCCGCGCCAGCAGGTAACAGTGTGAAAAAAACGATGCAGAAAGATGCAAGAAAAATGCATTTAGCAAATTTTTTCATAGGTATCTCCTAGCGACCAACATTTGAATTAAAGCAGAGGGAACGTGGAGTTCGCAGCCTATAATTTCAAGGTGTTTTTCTTTTCATCCATTTGGTATTTTTTTTTGGGACGCCCCACTTTGCCATAATGGCTAGATGTCTTCAAGATCCTTTGATCTTCAAGGTACTGAAGATATCGAACCACAGTCTGATAAGCGAGTCCGGATCCATCCACCACCTCTTCCGCGAAGAAAGGGCGCCGAAAGTCTCGGCAGCAAGAGCAAACCATTTCCAATGTGCCGCTATTAATTCCCTTGTCTCGCATAAAGCAATCCATTTGTTGGCGGATTCCCATATGCACCCGGATTCTCGCCGCCAGGTCGGCGATTTTAATCGGCTTGTTTGCAAAATCATTAGCGCCGGCTTCAAGAAACTGATCGGCGATTTCCTGCCGTTCATCCACTGTAAGCACGATGATGGGAACTGTTCGGTTGTGGCTGCGGATACTTCTTACGGTCGACAGTCCGTCTTGTCCCGGCATGTGGTAGTCGATCAGAATCAGATCGGGTTGGAGCGTACGCACTATCTCGACCGCAAGCTTGCTGTCACTTTCGACGGTCACCTGCCAACCAAAAGTTTCGCCAATAGCCATCAGCGTGAACAGAATATCCTGATTGTCATCAATAGCCAGAATGGAGATGGGTTTATCCATCATTTTCTACAACCTCCTGCAGGGCAATTACCACCCGGGTTCCTTGGTTCTCCAGACTGTCAATCGTTATCAAACCACCATTTTTTTCAACAATTTCCCGCACGAACGACAAACCGAACCCAGAGGATTTTTTGGTAGAAAACCCCGGTTCCCACACCAACTCGGCATGGTGGGGAAGGATGCCGCTCCCGTTATCGGCGATCTCAATGATGACGAGTTGCCCGCTGGATGAAACTTTGACGGTGATTTCACCCTGCTGAAGATCAACAGCATCGATCGCGTTCTCCAGCAAGTTGATCAGGGCCCGGGACATCTTGATCCTGTTGACCTGCACCAGCGGCGGATCTGACGGCATTTCGATGCGGCAGCTCTTTATGCTGCTGAGTTCCGGCACATGTGCGGCCGCATATTCCACCAACTCCTTGCTGTTTATAGTCTGCCGCGTATCGTCGCAGAGCATCTCACTGATCATGATACTCATCTTTTCGCAGGCACCCACGATGCGTGCCGCGTATTGACGACGTTGGTCGTTCCCGGCAGAGATGACCAGCACTCCCGCCAACCCCTGGATGGAGGTCAACGGAGTCTTCAGGTCATGCACCAGCGACTGCATCTCGCGCAGGGACCGGTTTTCCAGGGACTGAAGTCGTAGCTCGCTGTACAAGCGGTTTTTTTCGGCAATCCTAAGATCTCTGGTATATACGCTCAGCAGATGGGCCAAGATGAAGGAGTTGGCAGCGCAGATAAAAAACAGAAAAAGCCCGCTGAGATTGAGCAAGTCTTCAAATTCCAGAAAAGCAGCAATTTTTTTCAGGTCGGTGGAAATCTCTCCCCGTCCAAAACCATACGAACTTAACAGTGGTACAATGTCCAACCATTCTACGCCAAACAACAACAAACCCAGAACGAGAATCTTGTGCAGCACCTTGCGGGTCAGATTCTCCAATTTCGTCATCAGCAAAATAGCCAGAATTAGGCTTATCGCCGGAATTCCCAGATCATAAGCGATACCATGGAATACTTTTACCAGTTCATAAGCTGCGGGAATAACGATTAAAGGTACAACCAGCAGCGTTTTCGACGCGCCAGGCAAAAAAATCCCCAGCCCTTGCGCCAACAGCAAAGTCCCTATATAGAGCGGCAGGGCGCGTAGCGTGTTCAATGCAATCAGTTTCAGACACGCCATCAACAGTGCGCTACTACTGGCATGAGTCAAAGTTTCTTCGATCAGGGGAAAAATACCGAACATTTTCACCGTCAGAAACAAAGGCGCCATTAAACCAAGCACGATAAGCAAAATGCCTGATACGATGAAGTGATTGCGCAGAATCCTTCCCAGCAAAATAAACCCCTGCCTCCATGCCATAGCCTTTGCCTTCTTGTCCGCTAAAGAACATTCCCGGTCCTGTCTGATTTTTCCTGCTTTCACTACATTGTCATCAAACAGCAAAGAGAAAAGGGATGGCCACAGCTCTCCCTTTTCTCTTTGCATTCAATTTTGGAGACTGATCAGTAGCCGAACGCCTGACCGAGCCTACGGTTGTCAGCTGCGCCGTGCAAGCTGCCGTCCGGCAGGATCATCACTCCTTGTGCCCCGCCAAAGTAGGCGGACCGCTCGGAACGCAGATTCAGTTTGTGACCGCGCGCTTCCAGTTCGCGCGTCACTACATCCATGTGATCGGCAAACTTGTACTCGACAACCGGTTTTTCCAGTTGGGCCACTGCCGCGTTGGGGTTATGCGAACGGGCGTCCAGGATTGCCGACTGCAGATCCATCTTGAAGTCAACCACGTTCATGATAATCCCCGCCATCGTAGTGATGATGCGCGGACCGCCGGGGGTCCCCATCGTCAAGAACGGTTTGCCGTCTTTGAGCACGATCATCGGTGTGATGCTGCTGAGCGGGCGTTTTCCAGGAGCTGGGGCGTTGTTGTGCTCGGGATTATTGGCGACGAAATCATCCATTTCGTCATTCATGAGGATACCGGTCCCATCGACGATGACGCCGGAACCGAAGAAGTCATTGATGGTCTGGGTGACGGTAATCATGTTCCCTTCTTTGTCAATGACGGAGAAGGAAGTAGTACTTCCGGCGGAATATTTGGCCGGATCGCCAAATTTCACCGCGTTGTTGGCTTTGTCCGGGTCAATCATCTTGCGGCGATCCGCCGCGTATTTTTTGTCGATCATACCGGACATCGGCACGTTGACAAAGTCGGAGTCGGCCATATATTTGTTACGGTCGGAAAACGCCAATTTTTGCGCCTCAATAAAGGCGTGCAGGAACTCGGAAGAGCTCCGACCCATCTTGGCCACATCATAACCTTCCATGATGTTCAGCATGTTGACGGCTGTCAATCCGCCTGAAGAAGGCGGCGGCGAAGTAATGAGCGTATAGCCGCGATAGCTTCCCTGTACCGGTTCACGCATTTTCGCCTTGTAGTTTGCCAGATCGGCTTTGCTGATCCAGCCTCCGGCATTCTTTGCATAGTATGCATCAATTTTGTTTGCAATCTCGCCTTTATAGAAAACATCTGCGCCACCGGCGGCTACTTTTTTCAAGGTTTCGGTCAGAGCAGCGTTCTTGACGACATCGCCTTCCTGGGCCGGCAGTCCATCTTTATAAAAGATGCCCTTGAATGCGGCCATCGACGGCGAAAATTTGTCGAACCGGCCAATGTTGTCCATAATGATGCCGTTCAAGTTCTTGGTCACAACCAGGCCTTGCTCGGATTGTTTGATCGCCGGTGCAACCAGGTCGGCCCAACTCTGCGTGGCAAATTTGTTGTGCAGCATCTCCATTCCGCGCAGCTGGCCTGGCACTCCGCTGGCATAATAACCGACGGTGGTTGCCATATCCTTGACTTTTCCGTTCGCATCAAGGGGGTAAAAGTCGGGTCTGGCCTGAGCTGGCGCCATTTCGCGATAGTCAACGAAATAAGTCTTTTTGTCTTTGGCCGTATAAATGACTGCGAATCCGCCGCCACCCATACCGGATGCATTCGGCTCGACTACGTTCAGCATGAAAGAAGTCGCAATCGCTGCATCAAAGGCATTACCACCCTTTTTCAACACGGCCAGGCCGGCCTGGGCTGCCAGCGGATGAGCCGCCGCCACCACGCCGTTCTTGGCAATCACATCTCGCTTTTCCGGCGGATCGTAGGGTCCAGCCGCTGCCGTCACCACAGACAGCATCAGTAATAACGACAGGGACAGGGCCATCCAGGATCTGAATTTTCTCATCGTATACCCTCCTCTTTTTTGCGCTTCTTTCGTTATAGATAAGAGCCGATTCCCTTCTTGACCATGTCGTTGTAAGAAGGAACCCGGTTCAGGACGACAGCCTGGGCAGGGTTCTTGGCTGAAAGCACGTTCAGGAATTCGTTGATTGCCGTGACATGGCGGGCTACCCGCAGATCAATCGGCTGTCCTTTTTCATCATGGGGCACGAACAGGCGATTCAGTTTCGCTGCCCGTTCATACATCGCATCCTTGCCGGTCACTACCAATTGTGCGTTGGTTGCGCCACGCAAACGACCCTGTGCCGGATTGGCCGTTTCCATCAAAATCGCCAGGGTATCGGTAGCGTCGCCCAGTTCCCGGTGGGATAGTCCTCGCAGACTTTTTGGCGAAGGTTCGAGCCCAATTTTGATGCCGTCCATTTGCAGGCCAATCGTCACTTCCGCCGCATAGTCCATCGCCCGTTCATGGGCGACGATTGCGTTGATGACCGGATACTCCGGCGAAGCCTCGTGCAGATCAATCGTCATGACCACTTTTTCTTTTTTGATTAACTGAACGATACCATATGCCACTTGCTCGGTCAGAGTCCCGTCGGCCCGTCCGGGATAAGCCCGATTGAGGTTCCGGGTCTCCGAGCCTGACAGTTTTTGTCCTGAAGCGGCGTGTACATAGATATCCGGGTCCGGCCACTGGTCGGTCGGGTTAGTCGCCCGCGAGCCGAACCGGAACCAGCGATCACCCGAAACCGCTTTCAGTGTAAACTGTTGCGGCGCGCCTTCGGTATAGTCGGTATGACTGAAGCCGCTGTTGTTGGCGCGTGGGACGATTAGCATACGGCCTTTGACCGGTCTGGCATTTTCGATCAGCAACAAGGCACTCAAAAACGACGATGGTTCATTAGGATGGGTGCCGCCCAAAACCAGCACCGTTCCACCGGGTTTTCCGCTATCCATCACATAAACGGCGGTATCGCCATTGGTCCCCTTCAGCTTGGCAAAGTAATCACTGAGTTGCTTGATTTCAGTCACGCCGGGACCCTTGCGGATCGGTTCTTCCACATGCATCCGCCGAAAATCGGGAGTAACGGCGGCGACCGCCAACACGGATAAGACTAGCAACACGATCGCCGTTTTCTTGGTTCCTGCTATCATTTTCATCGCCCCGTCCTCACGCCAGCATCAGCGCGCGCAGGATAAAGGGAATCAGAACCCAGGCGGCATTGATTTGAAACTTTAATTCTTTTTCCTTGAACATTTCCAGCACGATCAGCCCAATGGCCGCGACCAAAATCAGCCGGTAAACTATCGTCATCATGGCTGCCCTCTCCTCATAGCACCAACCGCGCAATCTGCGTGGCGTATTTGATCATCAACACACCGATGCCGATGGCAACCAGCGAAGGAATCACCAGCGGCCGGACAATCTGCAGATAATCCGGCTCCTCGACCACTTGGGCGGCAATCACGGCCGTGAGCGCTACCGGCGGCATGAAACTTCCCATCGCGGCAATCAGCGACATGCCCGATGCTGTAATAATAAGATTCTGCCCGAGCATCGTCAGAATGAATGGAACCCCCAGCACACTGGCTGCGCCGAATACCGAAATCCCACCGAACAGTGGCAACGTAACCGCGATACTGGCCAGCAACAGATACTGCGGTAAGCTGAGGCTATTCACGGCGATACTGCCGCGGACTCCGGTGAGGGTCATGATTTGAATCAACATGCCAACCCCCATCAAAATACCGACAACAGGCAGTATTTCCGCTACGCCGGCCCGTGCCGTTTCTAGCAGGTTGAATTTGCGACCGGTCAACATCGCCAGAGCGCTGCCAATAACAAAGGTCAGTGGCAACCGTGGGTCGGGAAATATGCCAGGCATGGCCTTGGGCCCAATCATCAGCACCATGACGACAAGCAACGGCAAATAGAGCCAAAAGCCCCCCGGCGCCCGCTCGTGGCAGGTAAATTCTTTGACCACGCTCGCCATATCGGCCTTGCTGGCATAACTATATCCCAGATAAAGCGTAGTCAGGACCGCCAGCGGTAAAGTCATCATGAGCAGCGGCAGGTCAAATCCGATATAGGGCATGTCAATACCCCCGCCGATAATCATTACTACGATATTGACCGGCGGCGCAATCATCCCGTAAACAGACGCCATCGCCACGATAGCGCCAGCTTTTTGCCGCGGCATGTCCATCTTTAGCAGGACAGGCGTGAGCAGCACGCCGGTGGACAGCACCGACGCGGTGCAAGAACCGGTGATCATCCCGGGAAACATGATAATCAGCGTCATTGCCGTCAACATGGTGGCTGGTGAGCGACCGAACCGCAGCATCAGGTCGCAGGCCAGCGCATCCAGCAAACCATTGCGTTCGATGATCTTCATAAATATCATCGCAGTGATCAATACCAACGATACATCCAGATAACCGAACATACCCTCGACCAAATGCCGTAACGGGAATCCCTGGCCGTCCGCCGCCGCCACGATCGCGCTGGTCGCAGCCAGAGCCAGCCCCACCGGCCATTTCAATCCGGCGACAAGCCCGAGAAAAGCCGCCAGCATCATCAACAGTAAAATAGATTCCTGTGACATCGTTATTTATATGCCGCTTTCAGCAAACGTCCCGCATCCCCCACCGTGTCCGCCATATCGATTGGCGCGCCACCGGCGGCATTAGTCATGAAACCGTCTTTGTTGCCGTCAGCCACGACAATCAGATACTGGGCTGCTGCTGCAGTGAACGAGACAAACCGGTCGGTCAGGTCGCCCCGCCTTCCTTCCCCACCAACGTGCATGAATAAGATTTTCGTTCCGGATTCCCTTGCCGCAGCGATTATCGCTTTAGCTCTTGCTTCTTCCTGGTCCAGGTTGATGCCGGCTGCCCCCAGTCCCTTGGAGCTTCCACCCACGACCAGAATCAGGGTCTTGTATTCGCTGACGGCGGAAGCAGGCGCCAGTGTTTCATAAGTAAACGTCAAGCCGATTCTTTGCGCAAGAACCTTGACCATCTGACCATCAGCGCTTTGCCCGACCGAAGTGATCAACGTCGGCCCTTCAAAAATCGGCTCGGACAATCCGGCTGCCTGCGTCAAACTGACTGGAACCACACAGAAAACAACAGCAAACAGGACGATAATTGTACAAAAAGACAGAAAAAACCGTTTCATTTTATAACCCCTCTTTACATACGGAATAGTATTCAATAGTAAAATTATACAAACTCGCCAGAACTCCTATTTTTTCTCATAATTATCTTTGGTTTTGCTGCAAAATAAAGCACCCCCCATCGTGCGGGAACTCCCGACACCGACAAGGGCTGCTTTTTTGATCTTGAATGGCTGAATTTTCTACGCTAGCGAAGCCTGAGATTGGAAAAAATTTTCATTGCGAAGATACAATATCATTTTTGGAAAGGGCAACTGTAGATGTTCGTCACTCATTCCGGCAATCGTATGTAATCTTCCATACATGGTGATTATTCCCAATTCTAATCCCAAAACAAGCCGCAGTTTCCGGGTAAGATTAGCAACAGAAATTTAGTATCATGCGACAACTATCTTGACGAACAGCGACAACGCCCATTGCTACGCAAATATGCATTTGCTTTGTTAATACCTCACTAATAATTATTGAAACAAGAATAATACGAAACTATATCCAGAAATAATAATCAAAAACATGAACATGACCGGCAACGTTCTCTTGACCAGATCAATAAACGAGGTTTCAAATCTTTCGGTTACGATGGCCAGACAAATATGCGCGGGCGAAACTTGCATTGCTATATATATCATACACATCAACAGTACCAGTAAAGCGACTCCTCCCTCAGGCATAGCGGCAAATGCCAAAGGTATCCCCAACGCAATAATTGCATTCGCGCCGGCAACAATAGTTCCAACTAAAAAAACAAGAGAAAAAATGACAACCGTCGGAACAGGCAATACAGCGAATACTGCCGGCAATCTGTCTATGACTCCGGTATATGTCAGAACGTCTTTAAACATCATCACAACAACGGTGCTCAAAATTAGTTTTGATTCAAATGCACTGATAAACATCGGCTTTATCTCGTTCCAGGAAAACTTGTCAATTACAAAGTTGAGCAGAATAATCATAACAACAGCAATATGAACCTGAATTTTAAAAACAAGTATTATCGCAATCGTTACCAAAATTGTCCATATGCTACGTCCCAAATTATTAACATCCTTCATTTTGTTAATTGAATTTGGAAGTCCTGTCTCTATTGGTATTTTTCGCACATACAAAAAGTATCCCAACAAGAATAAGACTAGCACCATTGGCAACATACTTAACACAAAAGCCGTCATATCTATTCCTGACAACTGCAAGGCCAATATTATCGACGCATAAGTCGGCAAAAAAGCTTCAGATATATGCCGATAGTAGCTGGTTATAAAAGTTTTATCTTCTTTACTGATATAATCGCCGCCGGCATTGTCGACAATCGGGCAAGCGATAAGAACAGCTCCCGCTGACGGCAATAGCCCAATTATAAAAGGCGCCATCATAGCGTTCACCCGCCGGTTGTTAAAAATTCCGCTTAATGACATTTCCGCAAGAAGTAATTGCTCCCTTTTTTCAAGCATTCTCTGCAAAAATGTAATGGAATAAAAAGCCAAAATCAGGCTTATCGTTACCGGGCTAATGCTTGAGACGCTTACTATTTTAATTGTTTGTATGGCGCCGATATCATATAAGAGACTTGCGCCAATAATGCCGGCTGAAATTGAAACATAAAGCGGCTTTTTCAGCTTTATAACAGTTATAATCAGGCAGAATACCGCTAATAATTTTAATAAGTCCATAATTCGCTCCCCATCACTGCTTGCCAATGTGTTCTTTACCCGTTAAATAGTAGCCAGTCAATTATTAATCAACAGCCTTCGCCGGGAAAGATAAACTGAGCATAACACTTCAATGACTCAATTGGCAATATTCTCTGTCCGGATTATTTAACTCTTTCTTGCAGAAACAACGAAAATCCTCGCATTCACAGAATTCCTCTTATGCAGTCCAACTTTCGAGTCCGGAATAAAAAAGAACGCCCGAACTGAAGTCCGAGCGAACAAAAAAAGTGTTATTATTGATTAAAACCCGCGCTGATTTCCCGGCTAAACTGAAATTGCACTTCAAAAACCCTGCCGAGCCTTACTTTTCTCTTTGATGAGCTTTCGTGCATTTTTCATTCCGCCCACTTCAGCGAACATTGCAGTAACCTTTTCAGTTTCAATCTGCTTAGAATTCAGCCCCTCATACTTTGCTTCCTTTAATAGCTTTAAATAATTGGCAAGCCTTTCCCCGGACAATACCCCATCTGTAATAGCCTTTTGTACTGCACAATGGGGTTCACCCGTATGAGTGCAATCATGAAACTTGCACTGCGCTGACAGTTCATCAATATCCACAAACGCTTTTGATAGGTCAAGGGTTTCAATCCCCAGTTCCCTCATCCCCGGAGTATCAATAACCACGCCACCGCTTGCAAGAACAATAAGCTCACGCCGGGAAGTAGTATGCCTACCTTTATCATCATTTCTAAGTTGTTGAGTTTTCAGCGCATTTCCACCCATGAGCCTATTGATCAAGGTTGATTTGCCTACGCCGGACGAGCCAATGAACGCAACAGTTTTGCCCCTACCAAGATAACCGTGGACAGCTTCAAATCCATCCTCGCTCATGCTTGAAGTAACAAGCACATCAACCCCGCAAGCAACAGTTGCCAGTTCCGACAACTTTTGCTGAAGACTATCGCAGAGGTCAGCTTTCGTAAGTACAATCACTGGAATGGCCCTGCTATCCCAGGCAACCCCAAGGTAACGTTCTACTCTGCGAAGATTAAAATCATTATTCAGCGACATACAGATAAAAACCGTATCAATGTTTGAAGCTACAATCTGTTCAGCGCCCGATGATCCCGCAGCCTTTCTGATAAAAGCACTTTTCCGCGTCAGCAGATGATGAATAATCGCATTCCCACCCGCGGCTTCGTTTCGATCAAGCATAACAAAGTCGCCCACGGTGGGGTAATCAGACGGCCTCTTCACAGCAAACCGAAACTTCCCGGAAACTTCTGCGGTTAACTCGCCTTCCGCCGTTACGATTTTGAATAGGTCTTTGGATTGCGATACTACCCGCCCAACATAAAAGTTTGTATAGAAAGCAGCTTCAGTAACGAATCTTTGGCTAAGCCCTAAATTTTCCAGGTCTATTATATTCATTTTTTCATCCTCCAAAAGCTTTATTAATAACTTTTGGGAGGTTTATACACTAAATTATTTTGTACACCCCTCCCACTTTCTCACAATATCCACCGAACACATATTAAACATAAAATTACAGCTCCTTTACTCTTATTCAACAGGTTATTTATTTAGGATATCACACAAGAACAAAAAATTAAAGAATAATCCTCGTTCGCTGGTCGCCTTACAATATACCCCTAGCAAAACTCCGCTGTTTTGCAGCAATAATGATCTGGATTTTTTACAAAAAGGGTTACGCTCTATAATGGGAGAATAGTATTCATTGAGGCGATAACTCCGCTTTAGGGCTCCAGAGCCTGTACCATGCTTGTTAAGTAGCGGAACCGCTGAAAATTATGTTCCTGATGGAAAGAATAAGGTTGCGAGGAAAGGAGTCGTAATTTTGGATTTATTGAGATCAAAAAAAGGTTTTTTATGTGATATGGACGGTGTAATCTATAAAGGCAACAGCCTGCTTCCGGGCGTCAAAGAATTTGTCGAATGGTTATATCGGGAGAAAAAAGAGTTTTTATTCTTAACTAATAGCAGCAGCAAAACCCCCAGAGAATTGCAGCAGAAATTAGCCCGCATGGGGCTCGAAGTGGATGAAAAACATTTTTATACAAGTGCCCTGGCAACAGCCAAGTTTTTAAGTCACCAAAGCCCCCGCTGCAGCGCTTATGTGATTGGCGATCCGGGACTTTTCAATGCCCTGCACGATGTTAACATTTCTTTCAATGATGTTGATCCCGACTATGTTGTCATCGGCGAAACCGCGAATTACAATTACGGCCTCATCTGCAAAGCCATGAATCATGTTATAAACGGGGCAAAACTCATCGGCACAAACACGGATCTGACAGGACCTTCTGAAAGTGGAATCTTACCGGCGTGTCGAGCCCTTGTCGCACCAATTGAACTTACAACCGGGAAAAGCGCCTATTACATCGGCAAGCCAAATCCGCTGATGATGCGCACCGGATTGCAAATGTTGGGCATTCATTCTGGCGAAACAGCAATGATCGGCGATCGCATGGACACCGATATTATCGCGGGTATTGAAAGTGGCCTCGACCCAATATTCGTTCTCTCGGGCGTCACAACGCGTAGTGAAATTGCGCAATATCCTTACCGCCCACGACTGATTCTGGAAGGTGTCGGTGAGATTCCGCCAAGTTAGTCGCATGAGCTTCGGCCAGGGAAACAGCATTCCCTAATCATCGGCGCCTTCAGCAACCTCCAACTTCCTGTTCCAAGGCCTTGGTCAATTGGTCCACGCAGGAAGTCGGATTGCTTTCGCACGTGGTCCCCTTCAATTTTCGGATGACGTCCTCCACTTTCATCCCTTTGATCAGCGTGCTGACAGCCTTTAAATTGCCCTCGCATCCGCCTTCAAACTTCACATCCACTAGAATGCCGTTATCAATTTCAAAATCAATCTCTGTGGCGCAAACGCCTTCGGTATAATACTTTTTCATACTGCACCTCATTTTTCAAGCCCACTATTCTGCACCTCAGGTTGTTCAAGTCTCGTCTTGTTTATTTTTTCGGTTCAGCCAATACATTGGATTGAAATATTTGCGGTACTTTGAAACCATCTCTTTACCCAATAAAAACAGCCCGCTGTAAAAAAGGATTTCGCCGATAACAAATAAAACAACTGACGCTAACCCTTTGGTTGGCAAATCCACTTCGAGAAAAGGCACCAACAGTATGGCGCCCAAAAATACCTGCGCCAAAAAAACCAAAACGAATCCCAGTTTAACCCGGAAAGAAAGATTCCGCCCTCTTGACAGCAGTTCGGCCGCTCTCGGAAATCTTCTCATCATAAAATTTTCTTCAATGCCTTTATCGCAAACTGCGCATACCATCGTTTGCTAACATCGATTAACCAGTGGTCGGTTGCCCGCTGGATCCCATATCCCCAACTGGGATAGATGTGCGGCAGGGACGACAGAGTGCCCAGCCCGTCTCCGCAATTTTTTGCCACAACCAATTCGTTCATCAGGTCGGCAGCTCCCGATCCCAGAATGTGCGCACCCAATAACTTGCCGCCTGGTGAAGCGATTAATTTTATCATGCCGGCATCTTCCTGCTCGACGATTGCGCGATCCACCAGCGAAAACGGCTGGCGATACACGCGATACTTGATTCCCTGGGCATCGGCCTGTGACTCCGTCAACCCCAGATGCGCCAATTCGGGATCTGTAAAGGTACCCCAGGGAATTCCTGCGTAGTCAGGGGCTCTGCCGATAGGCAGCAAAATATTTTGCAATACAGCGCGCGACTGCACTTCTGCAATATGCGAAAACTGATAAAGTCCATTGCAATCGCCACTGGCCCAAACATGCGGCGCAGTTGTTCGAAGGTGCTCGTCGACCTTGATTCCTTTCGACGTATATTCGACGCCGATTTCATCCAGTCCAAGATTTTCGACATTGGCCTGCCTCCCAGCCGCAACCAGCAGCGAGTTCACCTCAACCGTCGTGCTGATTCCGGTGGCATCCGCAGCCGTGATGCGAACATGATTTCCGACCTGTTCCACTTTTCCTACCCGGTGGCCGAGTAATATTTGGATTCCTTCTTGCCTAAGAATGTCCGCCAACAGGTCTGCCAGTTCCGGGTCATCTTTGGGCAAAATATGATTTCCGGGATGAAACACTGTCACTTTGCTGCCCAGACGAGCAAACGCCTGGGCCATCTCAATGCCTATCGGGCCGCCACCGATTACGCCAAAGGATGCCGGAATGGTTTCCATGTCAAAAATAGTTCGATTCGTGATATACGGGACTTCATCCAATCCAATATTAGCAGGAACTACTGGCGAAGATCCTGTGGCAATCACCACATCTTCGCCAAACAGGCGCCGCCCGTCAACATCAATTTCATTCACCGAAACAAAGCGCGGATCGCCAAAGAAAATTTCCACTCCGGCGGTTTGCAGCGTCTGAATCGTCTGGCTGCGATCTGCCGCACGTTGCGTCAATTCGCGCACTTTTGCCAATACACCGTGCAAGTCCATGGTGGCGTCCAATTTTATGCCCCACTTTTCCGCACGGTGAATCCTGTGAACTTCCTTTGCCGCAGCTAGCAACGCCTTCGAAGGAACACAACCGCTCCAGGAACATTCGCCGCCGATGCGGCTTTTTTCGACCAACGCCACTTTCAATCCCATACTGGCAGCGCCCATGGCCGCGACAATCCCTGCGGCTCCGCCGCCCAGAACAACTATCCGATATTTTTCCACCTTCGCAGTTCCCTCCTATTTCATCGTCCTTATCCCACTTCTACAACCAATGTCCCGCAGCAACCGTCAAGCGCCCTTGTCCGGCATGCGCTTTATCTGCTCCCGCACTTAAGGCAACTTTAATTCTTATTTATCCACTAATTATATTCACACAAAGACTATTTGACGACGAATAGATTATTTAATATAGCTTCTGACAGTATAGTCCGGAAAGATTTTTGTTATTCCGCAGATGCGCCAACGAAAATGGATTGGACGCGACCGTCTTTTATACCGAAAATAATACCGCCAAACACTGTGCCCGCGACAATGCTTGATTCGGGTGAGCCATAGTGAGGATTAATCTCACTTTTGTAGGCCGCTTGAACTTCGGCAGTGTTGCTGCCAATTTGAATACCTCTTTGGGTTTTGAAATCACAAGGGCGTTCAATGGATATTCTGTCAACTATTAGTTTCCCGTCTTTACGCACCAGATCGAATTCAATCCCCTTTGCCGGATAGTACCAACTGTGGTGTTCCAATCCATCCGCACCCCAAATACGAGCTGCGGATTTTTTTTCGGGCTCGCCCAGATTCTTCAATACAATATCCCCGGAGATACCCAAGGTTAAAAACCCGATTTTTTCTTTCATCAGAGCGTCACCGATTTCTGCAAAATCCGTTTTGACTGCATTGGCTCCCGCTTGCTGAGCGAAAGCCATTACCCCGAGATTATGCGAAGGAGCGATTGCGAGCACCGCTATCAACAATCCTAGAAACAGTCCATTTAATAGATTTTTTCTCAAAAGACATTCCCCCCTTTCTTTTAACATATTCATTCACTTCGCCAAAATAAGCCGGGTTCCTTCAATTTGCGAAGAAAACAAGGCTTGCTTCTGCACATCACAATCTTCTGTTCCCGCCAATTTCCGCGATTGTTGCCATCACCGATTCTAAAACATGGTTCTAAAAGTACTTCGTAATAAAATCATTGCCCATTGTGAAGGTTAATCCCCTTTGCAAGTCGAATTGAAGCAGGTACATCTTTCTTCGATGCGAGAAGAGGCAAATGAACAGATGGCGCGGCGCATGCTGCACAGCAAACGTGTGCCATATTTCACTGGCTGGTTATGAATTTTTGAATGGCACTGTAAAAAATTTTTATTGAGATAGGAGGAATACTGAGTGAAGAAGTACTTTGAAGACAAAGTCGCCGTGGTCACGGGCGGTGCGTCGGGCATCGGCCTCTGCCTCTGCGAAGAAATGCTGGCCCTTGGCGCCAGAGCCGTGGTGGCGGCAGACATGAATGAAGACAAGCTAAAAGCCGAATGCAAGAGGCTGGAAGCGGCTTATCCGGGAAAAGTGCTTGGCGTCTGCACGGATATCGCCAAGCAGGAGAGTGTGTTCGACCTGATTAAACAGGCGGCGGAATTTGGCGTCGGGCATGTCGACTTTCTGTTTAACAATGCAGGGCGAGGCTTGCCCAAACCATTCGACTTCACCACGGATGAGGAATGGAAATATGCCTTCGAAGTCAATTTTTACGGCCCACTGAACGGGGTTCGCGCCGTATTGCCCATCATGCGCGCCCAGGGGGGTGGGCACATTGTCAACGTTTCATCGGGTGTCGCCTTGTCGCCGATGGCGTTCCAAACCATGTACAGCGCGGCAAAGGCGGCGCTGATGGCCTTTACCAGCGCGCTGCGCAGTGAGCTGTGGGACGAAAACATCCGTCTTTCCAGCGTGATCCCCGGCATCGTTGCCACGCCGATGTGGGACAAGGCTGGCGGAGCGCCGGACTTCGCCATCACGCCACAAGAATCGGCACTGGGCATCCTCAAGGGGGTCGCCGCCAACCAGCGCATCATCATTTTGATGGAGTACGATCTGAATAGCGCAAAATACGGTTTTCTGCCGGAATACGGCGACCAGATGGACGCCCATGTGCTGGATGTGGCCCGGCAACGGCGCAGCGGCAACTTTAAGGCGGTTTAGTAAAATACAAACGAGCGGAGGTCCGGCAAAGGATCTCCGCTCGTTTTATATTTTACTTCTTACCAACGTATTACGACTGCCCCCCAGGTCAGACCTGCGCCGAAGCCGACCAAAACGACGAGGTCGCCAGGCTTGATCCGGCCGGTTTCCCGTGCTTCATAGAGGGCCAGGGGGATGGATGCGGCGGCGACGTTGCCGTAATGATCCAAATTCATCATGACTTTTTCCGGTGGGAGACCGAGCCGGCGCGCCACGGCTTCGATGATGTGGCTGTTTGCCTGATGAGGAACGAACAGATCGACATCGTCGATGGAAAGCCCGACTGCCGCCAATATCTGCTCGGTGACAGCCGGAACCTTGCGCATGGCAAAGATGAAAATTTCTTGCCCGTTCATTTTTGCCAGATGCAGCTTTTCGTCTATGGCCTGATGCGTGATCGGCATTTCGCTGCCGCCGGCCAAAACGGTAAGGATGTCCTTGCCGCTACCGTCGGCGCCCAGATTCCAGGCGAGAATACCGATGTCCGGCCCGGCCGGCTGCAACACTGCCGCTCCGGCTCCATCACCGAACAAGATGCAGGTTTGCTCATCCGACCAGTCGGCAAAGGGAGAGAGAACTTCCGCCCCAACAACCAGCACGTTTTTGCAGGCGCCGCTGGCGACGAACTGGCTACCGACTGTTAGGGCGTAGACAAAGCCCGAGCAGGCGGCGTTCAGGTCAAAAGCTGCAGCATTGACGAGGCCGAGACGATCCTGTATGATGCAGGCGGTGGACGGCACAAGCCTGTCCGGAGTTTCGGTCGCGACGATGATCAGTTCTACGTCGCCAGGGGAGATGCCTGCATCCTCCATCGCACGCTGCGCGGCTGCCGCACCCAGATCGGAAGTCGACAGTCCGTTGGCAATGTGTCTCGCGTGAATATTGACACGCGAAGTGATCCACTCTTCGGTCACTCCGAGCCGCCCGGCCAGTTCAGCGCTCGTCAGAACGGTCTCCGGCACATAGATGCCAAGACCGGCAATCCGGGCGTGAAGTTTGTCGCCGGTAAACGTTGGTCCCATGTTGCTTATTTGCTCAGTTTTTTGTCGATGTATTCCACCGCCGCCGCGATATCAGCCATGTTCTTCACTTCCTGGAAGTCGACGGTAATCCCGAATGCTTCTTCCGCCAAGACCAACATTTCGGTCTGATCCTGGGAATCAAAGGAGAGGTCTTGCAAAAAACGGGCCTCGGGGGTCAGATTGGCGGCTGTAATGTTCTTTTTCTTCATTTTCAGGATTACTTCACGCAGTTTTTCAATTGTCGACATTTAGTTCTTCCTCCCTGTTTTTTTATATGGTTACAGGTTGAAGCACGACGCTTCAACTTCCTGTTCCAGCCGACATCGCAGCCCGTTCCGCCTGAATCCAGGCGAGAATCTCTTTGGCAGTGGCGGAATACAGTTTGATGTGTTCGTATTCCGTCTCCTGCCCCAGCACCTGCTGCATCAACAGCCCATCCGGGCCAAACCAGCGGGGAGCTATCCCGCCAAAGAAAAAACCATGGGATTTCAGTGTCTGCACCGCGGCGTCCAGCTGTGGGCAGGCCATGTTCAGAATGATTTGCAGGCTAACCACGCCGCGCCGCTTTGCTTCGGCCACAATCTCATCAGCAAAGTCGGGCCAGTCGGCGCCGATGGAGTGAACGAAGAACTTCCAGGTTTGCACCGATTGATAGTATCGCTCTTCGCGCCGGGTAGTGCCGGTCGTCGGCAAAGGCGCCGCGTCGCGCAGCACGACCCGGGGCTGCAGCGGCTGCAACAGTTTCTCCAGAATCGGCGCGTAGAGCGCCGGCATATAAATCGGGCTGTTTGGCGCACTATTTTCCAGAAAGCCCAGCACACAGGAAACCCTCGCGCTACCGGTGCGGTTGCCGATAAAGCTGGGGCCGTCCAGCTGATCGAGTTCAAGCGCAACATCGGATGCGCCTGCCTTGATGTTGCCCACCTGAGTGAAGTAATGGCAGCATACCGCCTCGCCCATCAGACCGTCGCTCGTCGTCCCGGCAGACAGAACGCCGTTGAAATAGGCCGCGAACAACAAGCTGGACACGTCGGTCTGCTTGTAGGCGGGGACGACCACCAGGTTGCCGGCTTCCCACAAATTATGGTTGGGCGCATTTTTGAACATGGATACATAGCCAGCGGCGCGGTTTTCTTCATCCAATGCCAAGGCAGCCGCCAGCCGCCCCTGGGTAATCTCCGCGAGCAGGGCGTCCGCCTGATATACGTAGGCCACGGGAAAAGCATCGCCGTAGGCTGTGCGAAACACATCGCCGACCAAAGCGGCGTTGCCGCAGTCTATCGGAACCAGGCGAAATACTGGGTCGGACACTAGGATTCCCTCCTCTTTATTGAGCCGGCTATACGGCGCTCTTTGATGCCGGTCCGGCTAAAAATCCAGTCATCATCAGGAGTCACCTTGTCCGACAGCATTGCGTTGGTCAATATTTTTTCCGGCAGGTAGGTGCCGATGCCGGTAATGCCGACAGCGGAGCTTTCATGCTGGCTGATGCGAATCACGCCTCCTGTCTGGCATAGAGCTGTTTTCTACTATTATACGTTCGCCAAATTTTTTCCAAGCCCTTTTTTTGAGCAAAAAGAAACCGCTTGCAGTGTCTGCTTATTCTGATGTGATCCCCTAAAAACTGACACTCCAAACAACAAACATGATAAAGTTTAAGAGAGGAGTGTTGCGTAGGAGGGAGCCCATTGACAGAGAAGCGAAAATTACCTATGTACAGCAGCTTTCATCGGGAAATAAAAGCCGGAACATATTTTCACCCTTGATCAGATTTTTCTCGGATTCATTTATGTCAAAAGAGTCTATGCGGTTAAGGTTCACTTGGAGATTCTGCTTGCCATATGGCGTGTCTGAACCCAATATGATTTTATTTGCCCCTGCCTGATCTATGGCCTTTTTCAATCGCTCTACACCGATCAACTGGGGCGGCGATATTTCATACTGTTAACCTCCCCAGGACATAACACCACTCGATCTGCCTTATTTTCATCCAATACACGGATAATGCTGCCATAGTCATAATACTCGCCGCCGGCATGGGCATGACCGTCGATAATCAAATTCATTCCCCCTTTTGGGTTGAATTTTGGCGCTCTCATCACTCCGGGTTGAATATTGCCGCTTTCAACACTTTTTTTCACCATTTTCGGCATTATACCACGCTAGGAAAGCTGCTATTTCCTGCGGAACCCGCGCGGCCGGCGGCGCTTCAAAGTGCACCTTCGGCCTGCCGATCAGCCCGGATACCACTTGCATCGGTCCGGCAGCATCATCGCGCCATATGCCCGCCCTGATAGAACCCATCGGGCCGGATGGCGCCGGAAGCAGCTGCCGGTGCCAGATAAAAAGCTTTTCCTGCGTCAGGTTTTCGCCGTAACTCTGCGTCGCATCCACAAGCATTTCAACGACGCCGTCGACATTTCGACCCGCCGGAACCATGCCGGCGGTTGCCAGCCCGAGCCGTCTGGCAATCGAAGACCGAACCTGCTTTTCATTGAGTGATTCCCCTTCAAGCTTGCTGGACTTCAGCACATCCTGGGTAAGCGTTTGCAGCAATGCTTCCTCTTTGTTGTTTCTCTTAGCAATATGATAAATACATCAAAAAATCCGAAAACACGAAGCTTAGCATTAGGTTTTCATTACTAAAAGCCTTTTCCATCTTAGATTGATCAAATTTAGAAATAAATCGAAATTCCTCTGTGTAAGCCCAGGCGCACGAATTGCTTTACAGTTGACTGTTGCATCGCCAACTCAACCCAAGCGGCGGTTCTGCATCCATTTTATTGGAGCCATAGGTATCTACAACCGCTCTGACATAAGCTCGGATCTTGCACGCCGTCTGAAAGTCTTGCGCTGCATTTTCAAGCCCTATTGTCTTATCCACTTCCAGTTTATACCGATTTCGTCGTTCTTCCCTTCGACGTTCTGCTTCAGCTTTCCTGCGGGCTTCAGCTTCTGGTCAATCGTTCAAGCCGCAATTTCCAGCTTCTTCATATAGCTCGATCAAGATTTCTCCAAGCCATCACTAATGTGATAGCTCCAACTGTCAGAGTATTTGTCCTCATTCAAACATTTATTTTTCTGCAAAATCTTCCATATTTGATATAGGTGCGCCATTATTCCCAACCCGCCTCCTATACAACTACGCTTTCAATTTTCATCATTCACTTTTCCCTTTATGTCCGCCCACATAATCAGCCCGTTCAAGGAAGGTTCCACCAGCCATCGAACCGGCATAAAAAATCGCTTTTTTGCCAAATCTCCCCCGAAGATCATCTACTACTCTATCCATCGCATGTTTCTTCTCTGCTCCGCCAAAAAACAGTTCCAGCTGCTCCAGTCCTTGCGGCACGATTTTCCCGGCAGTAATATTTACCGATCGCACCGGTTCACCATGCCACCGCTTATTAAACTCCTGGCGTGTCGCTTCACTAATGAGTTCCGTTGAGTTTTCCGGGCGAACCAACTTAATCCGTGCTGTAAAACCCACCTGTAAATTTCTATCCGAGTACCCTATTCCCAAATATACCTCTTCGCATTTTTCTTGATGTTTGCGTAGTCTGGCGCAAACATCTCCCACCATTTCCTTGATGACGATCAGAATTTCTGCTCTTTCATGGTAATCCCGCATCAATATCTGGTTTTTACCATAGGATTTACTTTTCGGCCGTACCCTCTGGCTAAGGATGCTGGCATCCAAGCCCCAGGCGTGGTAATACAGCTGCAATCCCATTACGCCCAGGGTTTTCTTTAGCCACATTGGATCGGCGTGAGCCAGCGCCTCAATCGTATAAATACCCATTTGCTTGAGCTTCTTATCGTACCCTCTGGATATACCCCAAAACGCAGTCAGCGGCTGTATCTTCCATACCGTTTGCGGCACCATTTCATACGTCCATTTTGCAATCCACGGCGGCCGCTTTTTGGCCTCATTATCCAGCGCCAGTTTTGCCAAAAGCGGATTATCTCCAATGCCTACAGTCACAATAAGGCCCAACTCTTCCTTCACCATCTTCAAAATGGCTTCCGCCATCGCCTCTGCGGGTCCAAACAAATTGTGCGATGCGGTAACATCCAATATGGACTCATCTATACTATAAATGTGTAGATCTTCATCGGTGACAAATCGGCGGAATATGTTTTGCATCGCCTGATTCATCTGGATATATAACGCCATATTGGGTTCCACTACCATAATCGGCGAACGCTTGGGAATTTCAAACAGTCGATTTCCGGTCTTGATATTATATTCCAATTTAACCTTCGGGCTACTGGCCAATACGACGGCGCCGGGTCTCCTTAAATCCGATACTACGGCAATATAGGCTTCTAGTGGGTCAAGCCCCCGCCGAACCGCCTCTATGGATGCAAAAAAAGATTTTGCGTCGATGCACAATATGCTTCTGCGAGGAAAGCGAGAAAAATCAACAAGCCCCATCGCTATGGCCTTCTTGGTCTTTCATCTGCTCGTTGTGCTCTGACAGAAGCATCCCCGCCCACTTGACCATACACCGGTCGGAGTAAACTACCCGAGCCATCTGCTGGTAAATAGGAATACTCAGTAAATCTATAGTAGGTTCGCTCATCACCATCCACCTCTATAGATATAATATCAGAACGTATGTTCTGTGTAAATGTCATGGACTTGCCATTTGCGAGCTTGAACGGAAATGAAAAAAGCCGGCAAAGATGGTCAGCAAAACCACCCTACACGATCCCGTTGCGACGCGACGCCTCTTTGAACCAGGCAGCACTGAGCTTCGGCGTGCGTTTCTGGGTCTTGAAGTCAATGTGCACAAGGCCGAATCGGGTACCAAAACCGCCAGTCCATTCCAAGTTGTCGAAGGCACTCCATATGAAATTCCCCTTTACCGGCACCCCTTCCGAGATCGCTCGGTGTAAGTTCGACATCACTGCGCGCAGATACATCACGCGGTCGGTGTCGAGGACGCGTCCCTCCGGCGTCAAGACGTCGTTGGCTGCGCAGCCATTCTCGGTGATGTAGATCGCCTTGGGCTTCCACAGGGAATTCATCAGACGCGGACCCCAGTAGAGCACTTCAGGAATGAAGCTGTGCCAAGGTGATCCCATTTTGGGATGGGTCAGCGAGGTTGGCACTTCGCGGAATCCCTTGGCGTCCTCCGATGCTTCGACGTAGCTCTTGGGAATGTAGATGTTGACACCCACGAAATCGAGTGGACTGCCGATTGCGCTAAGGTCGGCTTCGGTGAATTTGGGAGAGTCTGGACCAGCCGCCTGCAAATAGGCGTCGCTGTATCTTCCAGTCAACATCACGTCCAGGAAGCGCTCGTTGTAGGTTCTTGTGGCAATTTCAGCAGCGCGCACATTTGCGGGTGTGTCAATGATGGGCACTCCGGTAAACAGGACGTCCGCCGGCCCTAACAGCAGGCCAGGCCGGGTAGCGCGCATGGCCTGAACAGCCAGCCCATGTGCCAGCACGGCATGGTGGGACACTTGGTTGACCTGAGCCGTGGATAGTTGCAGGCCCGGCGCAAGTTCGATCCGAACGTCCTTGCCCTGCACTTTAATTACTGTCCCTCGGTGACCCATGTCCACGAAGTTTTGAAGCTCGTTTAGTGTGAAGAAATGTTTGACCCGGTCGCCGAGCTGCCCGGCGATCAGGCTGGCATAGTCCGCAAAAGCCTGGGCAGTGTCCCGGGATTGCCAGCCGCCCTTATCCTGAAGGGCCTGTGGCAAGTCCCAGTGATAGAGGGTGCCAAAGGGCTCGATTCCGGCTTGGAGGAGTTCATCTACCAGGCGACTATAGAAGTCCACGCCCTTCGGGTTGGGCTCACCAACCCCATTCGGGAAGATGCGCGGCCAGGAGATCGAAAACCGATAGGCCTTGACCCCCATTTCTCTCATTACGGTCACGTCATCCTTGTAGCGACGGTAGTGATCGATCGCTACGTCGCCAGTATCCCCATTTTTCATCTTTCCAGGGATGTGCGCATAGGTGTCCCATATCGACTTGCCCTTGCCATCCGCGTCTGGAGAGCCCTCAATCTGGTAAGCCGCTGTGGCTATACCCCAAAAGAACCGTTCTGGAAAAGTCGGCAAAGTGGATCCCCCGGCATTGGATGTGAGATTTTTTGATTTGAAGTGAATCTTGTTAATCATTCAAAACTTGCTCCCTACCAAAGATTCTCTACCCCTATTTTACCATTTCCCACATCCTATATGGGTTAAATGGTCCGCGCTGTAGGTCTTTTACGATGATAAAGCTTCCCTTGCCGCCAATATAGTCCTCAAAAATACGCTTAACCACGCCAGCTTGTTCGGTATTGATGACGAGTTGTAAACGGTCGTCTTTGGTCCCTGTGATGCCCTGATCCGCAAATACACCTGCTAACTCATATTCCGGATTGTCTTCGACCAATCCTTGGTAATACAATGACTGTTTGGGTGTATCAGGTATCTTTTCGCAAGATCACAAGATATTCTTCATAAGCAAAGCAGCGGTTCCGCCTTGCATTTTCTGTTTGCTTTAATATCCCAACATCCATTAGATTCTTTACCGCTTTTGCAACCGTATTAAATACAATACCTATCTCTGCGCTGGTTTTTTTGATCTCGATAATCGGGTTCTTTTTTACATATTCAAAAACCTTTATCGTCGACTTAAGGGATTGTTTTAATTCCATCACTTTAGCCAGGTCGCTTTCATGAAGTGCCAGCAACAAGTCAATCGTTTGAATAGCGTCGTGCGCAGACTCTGCTACCGCTTTGAGAAAGAACCGAACCCACTGTTCAAAGTTTCCTTTTAACCGCACTTCCATCATCCGGTCGTAGTATTCAATACGATTTCTTTTTAGAAAACAAGAGATGTACAGGGTTGGATGATTAAGCAACTGCTTTTCCTTCAGAAAAAGGGGTATCATCAACCGGCCAATCCGACCATTCCCATCCAAAAAAGGGTGAATGGTTTCAAATTGATAGTGGATCAAAGCAATTTGAATCAATGGGTCAATTTCATCTTCACCATTGATAAATTTTTCCCATTCCGACATGGCCTGCTGCATATCTTCAGGATTTGGGGGTATATAAACAGCTGTTTTCAAAGTACTGCCTTGCGGCCCAATCCAGTTTTGGCTCCGGCGAAACTCCCCCGGTTCTTTGTCTCCCCCGCGCACATTTTCCATTAGCACTGCGTGCGTTTCCCGTAATAATCTGTTGCATAACGGCAATTCTCGCATCAGTTCATTGGCATATGCCATCGCTTTAATATAATTGATTACATCAGCCACGTTACGATTCGTGTTTTCGTCGATATCGGGGTCGAGTATATCTTCCAGAGTTGCCTGTGTTCCCTCAATTTGTGAAGACAACAAGGCTTCCTTCCGCACATACATGGAAACAAATAGTTCGATATTAGGTATCCGGTTGGAAAGGGCGTCCAGCATACCGAGCATTCTGTTGGCTTTTACCAACAGGGCAATGAGATCGTCCTCCATCGCCAAGGGAGGATTCGGCGGCAGCGGTTGTGGATCATAGGAATGGTATTGCATGTCTCCGCTTAGATTTTTCTTGTACTCGCCCGCACGATTTTTCATGTTGCCCCCTCCAAAATGAAATTACACTCGTATTATAGCATTTATTATTTCAATAATTAATCTTTTTGTGAAATAAGCTTGCAAAATGACTCGTGTAATTTCATTTTCACAACACCAATATTCTCAAATCATCGTAAACACTCGCTCGATTCTCGTTTCGCATCGCCCTATCCAGCGCCAATCTCGTATGTCAGAAGAATTATACAAACAAAATCCCGCGCTTGTCGTACACGCCGGCATCATCGCTTTTGTTTCTTATTGAACGGTCAAGCGCCATAATGGCGGCAACAATGCCGTCTATCCTTTCTACGGACTTCTCCTTGTCCGGCTTGATGCTTCGCGAACGCGCTGAATCGAGATTGTATGCCCAAGGGACGGGTGTGGTTTAAGAACGATATATCCCCTACCCCAGGGGTGTTCAATTTTGTTTTCTCTCTTGACAATCCATCGCGCAACGATAAAATTAAAATAGATAATTTAATTAAAATGGATTGAAAGAGGGCTTGATGATGTCGGCTGAATTAGCTTTCGCTGCAACCGAAGCCAAGCAAAAACTGGGCGAAATCATGGACGCTGCACAAAAAGGCCCGGTAATTATTAATAAATCCGGGCGCCCCCATGTAGTGATGTTATCTGTTGAAACCTTCAACAGATTTCAAGAATATGAAGATCGGTACTGGGCGACCAAAGCAGAAGCAGGAGTCCGCAGTGGATTTATAGGACCGGAGGCAACGATGATGTATTTGCAGGAAAAGTTAAATGGCTGATTTCCTGCCCGACTTATCAAACGCATCTCGCTCCTACTTGGATACGCTGGATAAAAAGCCGTTTCGGCAAGTCACTTCAAAGATGCTGGACCTCATGAGAAATCCATATCCCAATGACTCAATCCTGTTAAAAGGCCAGAATCGCAAACTGCATCGCGTCGATATTGGTGAGCACCGCATTGTTTATTCGGTCAGCAATAACATTGTGATGGTTGAAAACATCGACAAACGAAACGACGGTGCAGTATATCGTTTTTAGTCAGGCCTTAATCTTAGAACCATACTACATGGTTCTTTTTTAATACCCGTAACCTGGTTAAAAAATCAAGTTTATTGCCTGTGTTAGCGTGACGTATGCAATATTTTCCTATTTCATCAAATAACAATCATCACACTATTTTTCGATCAACGAGTAACTGGTGCTGCGGCCAGCGCCCGGATCCTTTTGCAGGACGCCCTTGTCCATCAAGTCCTTGATGTCACGTGTCGCCGTATCATGAGAACATTTCGCTAGTCTTCCCCATTTCATCGACGTCAAATTCCCTTCGAAATCCTCCAGTAAACGGCCGATCACCGTCCGTTGCCGTTCATTTAGCGGCACGCCGGCTATCGCGTTCCAGAACCGATTGCGACGAAAAACACCGTTCAAGGTATGATCCACATTGGTCAGAGCCCGCAATAAGCACTGCATAAACCACCGAATCCACTCCGTGATATCCAGCGAACCTTTTTGCGCATCTTCCAGCGCATCGTAATAAGCGTTTCGGTCATGGCAAATCTGTGTCGATAGGCTGTAAAAACGACAATCGCTGCCTTCCGCCTTTGCCAGCATCCGATCGGTTATTGCCCTTGCAAGTCGGCCGTTTCCATCATCAAACGGGTGAATGGTAACAACCCAAAGGTGTGCAATCGCCGCTTTTAAAACCTTGTTTTCATCATCATCGGCATTATACCAAGCAAGGAACGCTGCCATTTCCTGCGGAACTCGCGCGGCAACCGGCGCCTCAAAATGTACCGTCGGTCTGCCGATCGGCCCTGATACTACTTGCATAGGCCCGGTAGCATCATCGCGCCAAGTCCCCACCCGTATGGACCCCAGTGGGCCGGATGGCACCGGAAATAGCTGCCTGTGCCAGAAAAACAACTTTTCCGCCGTCAGATCTTCTCGATAGCTCTGCACCGCATCCAAAAGCATCTCAACAACGCCATCAACATTTCGACTTGAAGGAACCAAGCCGGCGGTTGCGAGCCCCAGCCGTCTGGCGACCGAAGACCGAACCTGCTTTTCATTGAGTGATTCGCCTTCGATCTCGCTGGTCTTGAGCACATCCTGGGTAAATGTTTGCAGTACGGCTTCATCCCGGATCAATAAACCGGTTGTCTGCATTTGTCCCAGCAGATACCCTTGCTTGTTTGATACTTCCGCCAGCAGTCTTGTTACGGCTTTATAGTCCCAAGTGAAACGCGGCCAATCAGGCAGTTCATGGATGTACATATTCAACGCACCTCTTGCGTAGATTGTAGCATTCAATCGACGCAAATGCAATTATAAACGCAAATCATGCGTAGATTAAGTAAATTAATCTACGCATGATTTTGTTCTGCCGCGCCCCGGATGCTATAAATTTGAGACCGCTTTCGCCCGTCTATGATTCTCCCATGATATGATTCTACACCCTAATAACACCCCAAGGCGGATATTGGCTCTCGCGAACCGGAACGGTGGCATGCGTTGGCCGGATGAACCGAAATATACAATTATAACCATGCCCCAAAATAACTCTTTACTTTTTGGGTAACGCGCAAAATTTTGGCATATTCCATCAACCTAGGAATATTTTTCTCTTTATCTTTCACATACCTTTGAATGGCCGTGCTGAAAACTTCGCGGTCCAATTTGTTTGCATATCGCAAAGTATCGCAGACGGTCCGTTCTATCGAAAATTCGAATCAACGTGCCATTCATCTCACATTCTGTTTTGCCAATGTCAATATACCGTCCGTCCAAATAAAACGGAGTAACCGGCGGATAGCCGATCCGAAGCTGCGACTTGGAAATGTTTTTATCAATGGCGATTTGCCGTGTCGCCGGAATGCGATCAGTATACCCATAATGAAGTAATGCGCTTTCAAGGTAAATCACAGCCGTGGGAAATAGTTTCATTAGCATTACCTAATCCGGCACAACTTCACTGCCCATTTCATAAACGCCGGTTTTAAGCTTGGAGATTATACCTTTTTCGAGCAGACCGGTAATTTTACGACTATGGAATCCAAGCTTTCTCAGCTCGGACGTTCGCATCAACCCGCCGCATTTATTAAACTCCCCTTTCAAGTTTTCATAAGCCGTCAAGTCGCTCACCTCAAACTCTGCTTTTCAAATCATTAGCGGATTTTTTAGTGATATATTATCATATACGATACGGCCATTGCAATCTGTGAATCATGCATGATAAAACGGTAATGGGACCAGCTTAATTCGCTACGCAGTGCGTAGCCATTTGAGAAAGTCAAATAAAAATGGCGCAAATTCTATAAATTCGCCACTGTAAAGCCTTTAGTCAGCCGTAAGTTGCTTGGACAACTCCTGCAATAAGTTTGCGCTGTACGCTGCTCGTTCAGCTCCACAAGCTCTGATAGCTCACTCAGCCGGTTGTCGACAATAAGGTCGGCTCACTCTGCAGGTTCGGGTTCATACTCCTGCTAGTCTACCGGTACAATACTATTCGTCGCAATTATCAGCGGCCTTAAAACCGATCCTGGAACGTTTCGGTTTTGTCAAATTCAGCGGATTATCACGCATCCAACCAACAAAATCTTTGATACGAACCACTCGAATATTTCTTTCGTCATCGGATGCGTCACCCAAGTTTAAATGATCATCGATAAGCGGTTGAACTTCTGTTCAACTGACGCACGATCCACTACTTCTGCCAACCCTTGATCTACCAGCGCTCGAAGCCTTTGTTTGACTGCGGCGGTAACAAATCGCAGATAACGACACGTTCTAACGGAATACTTTTTTCTCATATGCCTGCAATGCCTGATCAACCAAATTCCCAAAGCGAATCGTTGGTGTGCTTTGAACCGTTTCCATAACGGAAATAGTTGTGGCTTTTTCAACTTCACCGGATTTATCTCCTATCTATCCAAGGAAAACATTCTCATTGTGCCAATCAAGATATTGTGGATCAGGAAGTTGATCTTTTCGTTCCGGCAAAATAATCAATTTGCTGCCATGATGTGCATAGTATTCTTTGCCGTTGCCAAAAGCCTCTTTAATTCGATGACTAACTTCTACGATGAGATTCTTGTCAACGGTAATATAGCCCCTGTCAAAAAGAGTGTGAAAATCGCTTCGTAGAAGTAATCCATTGCTGATTTTATGTGGCCCATCCAGACCATATGGTTTAATATGTGCAGCCTCTAAAACCGGCAAGGTTTTCTCTCCGGTGATAGCGCATTTACGTTGATATGCGTCTGTTATCAAAACCTTGAATGCTCCCTGCCCAATTCTTAGTTTAATGATCTGTTCCTTTCCGTAACGGTTTTCAGAACTTTCCCCTACAGCCCATGGCTGCATCAATCTTTGCAATTTAAGCTTGTCTTGTACCTGCGCATAAAGCGTCATCCCGATCATTTCTCGCGTATCATAAGTTTTACCTTGAACTATGTTGCGATTCCAATTCTGTGGAACCGGAATCCAGTCCTGTTCCTCGAAATAAAACGGCATGGATAGAATAATACATCCGATGTACGGGTCGGGATCAGATAAACGATTCGTTTTTTTGTATTTGTAAATCCGATTGTTTAGTTCTATAAGACTCATAGCACCATTAGCAATGCCAAATGCTTCCCATGCTAAAGGAGATGGCAAAATTGAAAACTTCAGAAAGAACCCTCCGCCCACAATGTAATCCTTGGGGCTATGAAGCTTGAACAAAAAAAGGTCGCCTTCAGCCAGGGCCAAAAAATTGGTACGGCCTCCTGGTTTCCAAAAATTTACTTCATCGCAGTTCGCCTGCTTTATAGTTTTAAACCAGTCAAAATCTGTGACACCAACATACATTTTCACAGGCATCCGCGTCCTTATCCCAAATTCAAAACTTACCAATTTGAGAGGCGGCATTATTCATCACAAGCCGCAAGCCGCTATTTACAATCAAATCCAGTAATGTCTTCCCTCTGTAAAGTCGGTGTGCGAAGCATCTCTGATTCAGAGAAACACTACTATATTTCTCTTAAAACAAGGCAACGCTTCTATTCAAAAATGTGTTGTGTCTCACACGCTTCTAAAAAAGGTTTTCGCAAGAAATTTGTGTCTGAATAGGGAGATCTTTGGGCCCCTTCTAATCTGATCGATAAAAATTCGCTTGGGGTCCGCTCACCACATTCCTCGATTATTTGGGTAATCCAATATTTTGCTTCCGCACTGCAGCACTTGGCCTGATAACGTTCTCTAATACTAAATAGTTCATTCCATGTTTGAAGCTCTTCCTGCAAGCTGTGCGGTCCAAAACCAATGGTGATATCTTGTGGGGTTAAATGACCAATATTAGGTGAATTAAGCTGTATACTAATTTCCAAACTATAAGAAGCGGAATTATATGCGTAAAACGCTTTACGACGATTACCATTTACATCGTAAATTGGATCTTTTGAGCCCTTATTACCACTATTGCATTTATTGCAAATAGGAGCCAGATTTTTAAAATTAATAGAACAGAAGGGATATTCACTTTTCGGTAAGTAGTGATCGTAAGCTTCTCTAGTATGGTCATATTCACCATCAATATCAAACAATCCACAAAAAGGGCATTTGCCTTGGAAATTAACCTTCATAAATTCAAGATAATGTTCACTAATCAAGCCAATTTTATCCGATAACGCCTTTAATGAAAGGAGTTCCTTTGAATATAGCCTTGTAAAAAACGTTTTTAAAGATGTGCCAAGTGTTGCGTTCAGACTAATTATGTCCTTGTATGTTGCCGGAACACATGCCGGATCTTTTTTACACAGGTCCTCAATATTGTTATTTGCTTGGTACCATCTTTGTAATTGTCTGATCTGGCTTTGGTTAAGCGTTTTAAAAATCAGAAATATCTCTTCAATCTTAGCATTAAAAAAGTCGCCGCCAATTGTACTCGAATAATGAAAAGCGGTAACAACGTCCTTTAGATCTGGTTTTCCATTGTACAACTCAAGCGAGTAATTATCGATTGATGGAGCAATGCACCAAATATCATTAAAAATATAATCAATAAATTCCTGCATTTTATCAATAGGGTGATTAACATATTGGTAAGGAAACAGCACTATTTTTCCTCCATGCTATCCAGCACTCTTTTCACGAATAGTATTTTTTCAACCGAATCGCCAAGCAAAGAATTAACTTCTTCAATTAATTCTTGCTTAGGCGCTCCCGCTTCAAACCGCTCTTTAATTTCATTGAGCTGCTTTTCGGCGTAGCCGCCAATGGTTTCGGTCTTGCCAAAAGATGTCATAGTAATTTTATTGATCGACGCACCCAAAGTATTGTAGTCCGGTCGAGTAACTTCGACCGATTTATTTTTCAAATTTTTGTTAAATAGCAGAACATACTCTTTATGACTATCAGAAATCAAAAAAGGCGTATGTGTAGTAATCAGCATTTCGCGTATTGTTGATTTCGCTTTTTCTGTCTGGAAGCAATCGCGAATGCTGGAAATAAATTTTGCCCGCCATGTCGGATTAAAATGGGTTTCTGGCTCATCCAGAAGGAACAAACACTGTTTATCCTTGTATAACAAGCAGAGCCCTAAAGAATGAAGAAATTGATGTTCTCCATCCGAAAGCGCTTTGCTAAAAATATTGTTAGCAATTCCGCTCTTTTGTATCGACACCTCCTTGAAACGCATGATACGTTCATCGGAAGGAAGTGTGGGGATCGTCTCATTCACGTATAAGCTGGCGGATTGATATAATTCTTTTTTCAACTTCTCACTAACGGTATATAGATTGAGCGTCAATAGAATTTGAAAAGCCTGGAACAGTTCAATAGCTGAATCAAAATTGTAGGCAAACGCCCGTTTGGTTTCTTCGTTAACCCAATAATCCAGATACAGTTCGTCCACATCAGCATCGTAGAAACTGCAGGTTGAGCAATTT
>Ga0351907_1040_pt1 | contig 40569 bp, 31 predicted proteins | sample BONcelHT113001E6_FD_206861 | JGI IMG/M metagenome (GOLD analysis project Ga0351907, IMG submission 206861) | Enriched cells from coal bed in the Powder River Basin, Montana, United States - BONCAT cells T11 rep1 HSBNCT.T11.300.1.E6 ... | reverse complement strand
ATTCGGAAATCAACTGGGATCATGGCGGTTCCATCTGTCCAGAGCAACGTGCAAATATTGATTCCGTTCACCAAACGATGCTGTTTTCCGCTCCATTGATGATAGACGAGGTCCATATTTTTAGCATAAGGTTTGTCCAACGTTGAATCGTCGATAACCAAGAACCCGTCTTGAGGTTGAACAATATCCAGTACCTCATTCCACAACGCATCCGTATCGGGAGGCTGTCTTTGTAGAAGACGGGTAAATGCATCATGCGACGGATTATTTTCTCCCACAGGCTGACACCTTGCAGCTTCAGTACAGGTAAAGACATCCGCTGAAGCTACTAGAAAGTGAATATAATCAAGATCATCGCACTTGGCAGGATTCATGTTTAGCCCCATCTATTTTATTTGTAATTATTAATTTATACTATGTGATATAAAAAGGTTTTGCCAAGTGCGTAAGTCCTAACTGACAAGGACAAAACGGCCAAACTTCTTACATTTTCTTAAGACGGAATCGTTATCGATCTCGACTTCAGCTTCAATAAAATACCGAGTCTCCAGCGGTTCGCCTTTTCTGGGACGTCCTCGTTTCTTCTCAATTTTTGCGGATTTGGCACGTATCATCTCGTTCTTTAGCCGATGAAGCGGATGCTCTGACCTCCATTTGTTGAGGCGATTCTCTGCATCTGGAATGCATGCAAAGGGCACACTGGAAATTTTATTTAAATCTTTCTTGGCATCTTCTGTCTTTGTCTGAATCATCCTATCGAAAGTTTCTTCCTGCCTCTTCTGCATCTCCTCAGACCAAACAACCACGCCACGTTGAGGAATACCCCCATAAGTCAGCTCTGTGACATAAAAGGCATATCGAGGATCTTTGCCGGGCGTCATTTCAATATCGGCGTTTTGCAGCGTCTTGATTTCGTTTATTGTTTCAGGGGCATGAGTAATCCAGAGAGTGTCCGCTCCCAGCTCCTTGATATTCTCAGCGGTATACATGGCACTATCAGCTATCCATATCGTTTGGCCATCAAGATTGATCGACTTTTGAGTCTTTTGGACCATCTCAAGGAGGCTCTTCTTATCAGATTTGTTTCCGTCAAACGCTTCAGCAAAAAGAGGGATGCCAAACTGATTCGCGACAAGGCCGAGGACAAAACGCTTGAGATCTTTTCGTCCATCCTTTGCGTGGCCGAAGGTTATCTTGATCGAATCGGTGCTGTCTGGAGCATCGCCTTCGTATTTGCCGTGAACACTGAAGTTAGTGGTATCAACATGAATAAGTTCTGTTCCCAGGGAATGCCGCTGCATTATATAATTTACAATCGCGTTGTAGAGCTTTGTAGCGCCATACTTGTGAATCGCATCAAGTGTTCTGCCGAGTACATCATCGGTGAGATCCTCTGCTGAAACTCCATTGCCAAGAAGATGTTCAACGGGGACTGTTTTGAAGAAGTTGACATACATATAAAGGCGCTGACCACAGAAGGCCAAAGTGTTTATTATCATCGCTTTTACCACAATAGAGTGAGGAAGTTTGTGATGCCTATTTTTTGGCAAAGCTTGATCAATCACTTCACCGATGCCGAGTGCATCATAGATCCCTGCTACTAGACCCAAATGTCCAACTATGCATGCAAAGATATCCGCATTCATGCTACTGCCCCGAGAGGGTCTAATGGTCTTCTAATTAAAATATGTTATCTATATTTGGGGCAAAAATTCTGGGTTAAAAATCTTATAATAATAATTTTTAAAAATTTTTAATTCAGGCAAATCGCAATTAGGAAAATTAGCGAAATCTGGAATTTTACTGCGGATTGTGGGATCTATCCAAGATCGGATCGATTATCAATTGGGATCGATTCAGAATTTTAGAGCCATTGATATATAAAAATAAAACTAGCCGCGGAGGGCGTCCGAATATCGATATCATAATTATGGTGAAGGCGCTCGTACTTCAACATTGGTTTAGCCTATCAGACCCAGACTTGGAGCGCCAAGTAGCGGACAGGATATCGTTTCGTATTTTCCTTGGCACCACAGAAGTGATTCCGGATTTCAGCACTGTTTGGCTATTTCACTAGCGATTGATCGAATGCGGCAGATACGAGGATCTTTGGAAGGAGCTTCAAAGGCAGATCGATGAGAAGGGATTTACCGTAGAGAAGGGAACAATTCAAGATGCGACCTTCATCTTATCCGATCCCGGTCAAAAGAGGAATAAAAAAGATCTGCAAGGTGATGATAAGAAGAAGGACCCAGATTCAGAAGCTATCAAGGCAATCCAAATTCAAGATTTTGATAAAGATTTACTTAATATTTCAGATAATATTCTTAATAGCAATACCAAACCAAAGAGACTCGATGGCGATCCAATTAATGAAGGAAGTTGGGCAAAAAAAGGCAGCAAATCCTTCTTCGGCTATAAGGGTCATATTCTGATCGATACCGAGCACCACCTTATCCGAAAAATCGAGACAACAACTGCTTCTCTACATGATAGTCAGGTGGACCTTGGAATCGAAGGACTACCACGTTACGCTGACAAAGGATATAGTGGTGCCAAGACTAGGGGATACGATGCTGCAATGAAAAAAGCCGCAAGAAATCATAAGTTGGGGATCAGAGACATTCTGAGAAATAAGAGAATCAGTAGAAAGCGATCGCATATCGAAAGATGCTTTGCGGTTATGAAGCGAGCTCATAATGCAGGTCGTGTTTCTATAACGACTATTGCTCGAGCAGGGATAAAATTCATGATGAATTCAATCGTTTACAATCTGGCGCAGTTAAAATATTTAGCGAGCATTCAGTCAACCTAGCGGATGCTATGAAAGTGCGCACGAGAAATAGAAAAAGATGAGGCGAAATGACGATAAAAGAGGCTAAATGGAGGAATAATTGGTCTAAAAACGACTATAAATATTGAAAATATTAACGTAGGAATTTAAAGCCCTGCTATTTGTGACTAAATCGAAACCCTCAATTGCGTTTTTGCCTGGATTGCTTCTTCTCAGGGTCCCAAAAATTTTCTGCTTCGTAAACGTAAGTATGCCCGCGAATCTTCTGCTTGACCAGATACGTCATAGCTAAGAGTAATAACCATAATAGTATATAAATCCTTCGGTAAGTTCGCGGACGGAAGAGTTCAATACGAAAAATGGTTACTGCAAAGGCCGGAGTTTAGGCTCGATCTCTTTCGTCTTCACAAGAGTGGGAGGACGGATCCCAGTGCCTTTCCTATCATCGCCTCGATCGGAAAATATGATGTTATTTCACGTTAGGTATCTGGACATAGCCCAGCTTGCTGAATACAATTCCTGCAATCTGTTACATTTAGAGTTTCTGCTTCACCACTTTCATCTGAAGTTATTACCGCAAGAGGAGCATAATGATGCTTAATTCCAAATGCCGGGCGAGCCTCGGGTTCCGCCCCCACTTTGGGCCATTCTACATCACCCGTGGAAACGCGAGCGGGTATAAGCCAGTAATCACCTGTCTTATAGTAGTTCTCTATCAATTTTCCTTTGTCATCCTTTTTAGTGGATTTCTGGAACTGTATCTGTATGCCATTTTCGAGGGACAGCCAATTCAACTTCCCAGCGCCCTCCAGGACTTGGACCGCACCCTGAACCAATGCCGTACCTTTCTTGCCGGCATCTGTCTGATTCCACAGCCGCAGATAGGGATGCTTGAAGGCGGAGTTAGTATCTGGGCTGCTGATAACGGGAACTCCAATTAAGGTGGCCTGCATAGTCTTCTTATCTACTTTTTCGACCTTCATGAGGGGATCGGCTCGGTTGAGGAGAACATAATCATCATGCACCAGCTCCACATAGCAACCTTCTTTCAGGGTAAAACGATCATCTTTGCCGATATGTTCAAGAGAGACAACAGTCTTTCCCTCGTTTATGGAAATGGTGCCGCTAATGATGGGAAAGATAACTGATCCGTTATCCTTCGACCATTTGAAGGTAGCATCCTTGGCAGTCCCTGGTTTATGAATCTCGATCCGGTATAGCTGGTTCTCCAAACCCAGGTATCTGGCATCCGGTTTTATGAGACAGGGGCCCTTTTCCGTTTTCTTCGGGATATCCGTCCTAACCTTGAGACGAGGTTCAGGACATTGGTTCTTGATCTGTTTAATTGACTCACACGGAAATGACGGATCATAGGTATCTTTATCGATCTCATGAATCTTTACCTGCCATACGATCCTGGAACGGCTCGTCGTGTCAGGTCCAACCAATGCCGCTTCAAGCAGCTCTGGGTCTTCAACACAAGATATGTGTCTTTCCCAAACATCTAGATATAACAAATGATCTTTCAGGTCTTCAATATCGCTTATAGTCCCGCAAGTATTGATGCCCTTGCACTCCTCGTTGCATGGAGAATCCAGCGGGTAGTCTGGCTGATCATTATAGCCTAGCCATTGCTCATTCTCGCAGAGGATGCCGTCCACATAATAGTGGCCTGGACCGATCAAGATTATCTTATCTGTAAGTAGCTTTGTAAATGATTTATGTTCCTCTTTTTTGGCTTCACTTGGCCAATTTTTATCAACCTGGGTTTGAGTGCCAATGATCTTAAAGCCGCATGCATCTGCCGGCCCACCGTGATCGCCAATAATATCTCTGGCCAGTGTTCGCAGAAATTGTGTCTGCATTGCCACCTGCTCATTCCAATCGGCATCCAGTTGTACCCGGCCTTGCTGCATCATGACCTTCGAGAAATGCTTCTTCGAGTTAAAGGTCAGCCGTGAAAAATCGCCTTTCATAATCTAAATCCTCCTGCGAATATCTTGACTTTTGTTTTTATTGACATGATCGACAATCATCACACCCACATCAAAACCTGCAGGCGTATACTCTTCCAGACGGCTCTCCAAGATGGCCAGCCTCTGAGGCTGGAATAGATCATGGAATGCTCCTATCTCTGATTCATCCTTTGCCCCCCTCAGGATTCCTGCATCACTCTCTTGACTCAGACGGCAGTATTCCGGATCTCCGTATTTTTCGCTTCCGAAAACCGGCGCAATCCTGCAGCGCGCCATCTCAAGACAAGAGGTTAGAGTTTCCTGTGCGGTCTCTTGCGTGATATCGTCCTCAGAATTGTCTTGCTGCAGCAACCTGATTGCTTCAGACTCAGCCATGTCCGGCTGGCAGTTGAAGCGCCGGGGGGTCACCGAATTAGGGGCAACATAGGAGAATCGCATGCATCCTTTCTGAGTTCTCCCTGCAGTGACCGGCCCCTGAAAGATGCATTCTTCTGCCAGATCTATGGTGTGGATCAGGACCCGGCCGAGTATGGTGCTGCGCTTGATGTTGAGATTGGCATGAGCCTGCGTCTCCGGCTCTGTTGCGGCCTGAATGACTGGATTGTCAGCAGAGCCACTGTCAAGGATACTGTCTGCTACCGCAAGATGAAGCGGCTCATCTGCAACAGGATCTAATTCCACCTGGATCATACCCATTATACAATGATCTATCTCCACCCTGCAGGCCGAACCATCTTCATCTTTGAGATTATCCAGGCGCAAGGGAGCAATTCCAGGAACCATGGTGCAGTGGCGTATCGTCACCCTTTTCATCTGGCCGCTGATTCTGATTCCGTGATTTGTGACCATGAAGCCATCCAGGACGAATCTGCTTCCCTTCTCTCCTGTAACAGTCATGAAGTCTCTGGCGCTGACACGCAGATCCACCAGCCTGATGATGGGTCTGGCCGAGCTTGCCGCTCGGATCTGCAGGCTCTGATGGCTTATGCTCTCGCCAAGCTTGATATCAATTCGTTTTTCGACAGCCTCGTACTCTCCCAAGCCTGGAGAGCTGGGCTCCGGCTCATAGACTCTACTATCAGTAATTTCGATGACTGCGTCCTTTGGATCATCTTCCTTCCACCGGGCCAGAGCCCTGCTTATATTTTTAAATTCCTCTCCTTCGCCCACCCTGTAGAGCTTTGCTCCTGCGGGCTGGGATGTGGCCCGGTCATATTCGCCCCCACCTAAATCATCGCTAAATCCGTAATTATAGGATACAAACACTCCATTCTTGGGTTTGTATTTGGCACCTAAGACCAACCGGCCCAGCTCTGGATCGACAGCGACTTTTTCTCCTGACGGCTGTTTCCATTTTCCAAGGTCTGCAACTTGAATTTTATCTGGCGGCACCGGAACCTTGGGATTGCCACTCCAGATTTGAAAACTCTTACCCACCCCATAGTATTCTTTTATTCCGGCTAAAAGAGATCTTCTGCTAAGGGGAGCGGGCAGGTTATTCTCTCCTGCTATTTGCGTGGGACTCTCTTCAGGCTCCGGCCTGATAAATAGGGGACTGTCTTTTCCCAGGACACTGAAGGTATAGCAGTCATTGCAGTCCTGGTTTTCAGGCAGGCAGGCAGGCGTGCATGTTACCGAATAGATCTTCAAAGGCCATATGTAAACCCCTACCTCAGGAATATTGTATTTCCCCTGAATCCATGAGGAAGAGATCCTTCGAACGTCCACGGTATGGGCCATCTCGTCGAAGGGGCCGTCAAGCCTCTCCAGGGCATCGACATTTCTCAGATCGGCCACTCTTCCCTTCGACGGCATAAGGTGATTGAGCGATTGACAGAAGCTCAGTAGAGACCGAAACTCCACTGCCCTGGCCGGCCAGCCGGCAACATCGTTGGCTAGAAGCTCCAGAAGAGCTAAGGTTCCTTTCTTCCTGCGATATCTTATGGTGTTGGCCACCTCTCTTCTGGGAATCAGGACTCTATTTCTTGTTCTGCCTTGCAGAGACTCAAATTCTCCAGGCGTTCCTGCCTCTTCCACCAGCCTGTAGCCTATCAGGTCTCCAAGATAGGCCACCGTCCAATCATCGCAGGTCTCTATGAACCAGTTGGCATAAAGCTGCTCTATGTCCTCCTCTATCAAATCAGCCTGCTCATTGATGGTCCTGAGAATAGCTTTAAGCGGGTAGCCCTGCTCAATATCCTTCTTGCGATATATATAGGGCAGCAACTCATAAAGTCTGTCCGGACTCTTATCCATCAGATCACCTCCTTCAGGACCACTGCCTCAGGAATGTCCTGGCTCAGGAAGGCTATCTGAGCAGGATTCAGTCGAGGCCATATTGCAAGCTCATCGCCCTCGTTCAGAGATGTGGAAGTTTTTAAGATTGGATTCAAAAATTCCAGGTCCTTCACAGTCATCTGATACATGGATGCGACAGAGGCCTTCATAGCTTCCAGCGGCAATTCGGCTTCGCTCTTTCCAATCACATGAATCCTTTGAATCTCTGCCATCCCGGCCTGCACCATCATTGGTGGCTCTTCCCAATTCTCCCCTTCAACTGAAACATCTGAGCCCATCAGTCCTTTGATCTTCTTGTTCAGGGCCTCCGGATCGAAGGTCTGGGACTGAGAAACAGAATCCAGGAAGTCGAGATCTACATAGTCCACGCCTGCAACTCTTTGTATGACTATGATAACCTCGCTTGGCATGACTCCCTGTCCCGGTTCTCGTCTGTCGAAGCCGAAGGCATCCAGCAAAGCAGATCGGATCTTCTTTTCCACCAGCGACCACTGATAGTCGGGAAGTATTTTGACGCCGGCGCGCATGAGGAGGAGCATCTTTTCGCAGATATCCAGCATTACGGGCTGATGAGGATCGCCCTTCTCCTTCAGGGCCAAGTAGAGGTTATTGAACAGATCGGAATCCTTATCGATGGGAATATCATCAGATCCTGCCACGCTGACATGGACCACGGTGCGGCTGCCATCGGAGAGGCGAATGGCCGATGCTTTGCCAATGCCGGCAAAGTTCCTGGCGAAGTCCTCGTAGTCTCTGACAGAAACCAGCCTGTCCAGGGCCATTACAGCCAGCGGAGCGTTCCTCCTGGCATGGTCCAAGCCCTCGGAATCCGCTCCTCCGGTGGCGGGCAGGGGATTAGTGACGCCCTTAACTCCCAGAGGCCGGGTCACCAGCAGAGTAATTCTCTTTGGCCCCATATTGCCGGGCTTCCCTAAGCCGGTTCGGTAAACGGCCGCTGCATTTTCAAAGCCGGTGGGAAGACGGGACCCTTCCACTCCGTTGCCGAAGATCAACTTGGTCTTCCCTGAATCATCATTTCTCAAGATGTATTTTCTATCATCAGGCTCCAGCCCCACCGGGCTGTCTGTCTCATGCCATTTCAAGCCATCCACCCTTACCACCAGAGTACTCTTGGCCCCACTGGGGACAGGCGAAGGCAGATAAGTGAGCGGGAATTGGCGCAGGCGCAACTCCTGGAGTGGGATTCTCGCATCGCCGCTGCCCAGTATCTCCTTTCTCGTCTCCCCGTGCGTGGCCCGGACGATATTGCCGTAGAGCTTCACGGTATCTCTCAGGTAAACGTGCTTGAGCGGCTTGGCAAATCTGAGGATGGTATGCGGACTATCTCCGGGCAGAAGGATCTGCGGATCCACAACAGCGAGATTGGAGTACAGTTTGACCTCAAGCATTCTTATAGTGGCATCGCTATATTTGCTGAGGACGATATATACCATCTTGGGCACTGATTCTACAGGTATGGACAGATCTGTGAGCTTTTCGATCTCAATCTCATTCTCAGGTTCGTATATGTTTAATTTATCTCCCTTCGTCTCTGCTATGAATCGATATGCAACAGCTTCCGAGTCATAGATTTTCAATGTTACTTCAGTTTTCTTAGCGTCAAGCTTTAGTGAAAGGTATTTTGTTTTTACATTACTTTCAAAATGTTCGACGTTGATAATCATTTTGTCAGTGGATATGCTAATTTCTGCGGTTTTCACCCAACCAATGCCAAATTTCTTTGATAGATAATCCTTGAGTCTTTTTACCTCCTCCGCATTCGAAATGTTATTCCAGTTAAACACATACTCAGTTTCTTTTTTATCTTTCTCGGAAGGATAGATCTGTGTCATGGTTTCATCGTATGCAGAGATCCACACGTTTTCTCCTTTCTCAGGGTATCCCTTCAAATATGCTCCAATGTTCCTTATCTGTATCTTCAAATAGCTTTTATCCTTCTTGGTCTGAATGTCCTTTTCGGTTTTTGATTCCACATCTTCTATGAATGGGGAAGGAAGTTTCTTGGGATTAGCATCTCGGGCGGTTAGCGGACGTGAAATCAGGTTCGAGATATAGGTTACGTTGTCCAGGCGATCTCTCATGATGAGATAGAGCAATACTTTCTCTTCCCCTGAAAAAAGTTCCGTTCCTTTCAGGATTATCTTATCGTTTTCCTGTAATGATTTGGTATCGGTGAGGGACTTTATATTCCTTACATCAATCTTCTTCTCGCCATTTGTCTGAGTTGTTTCCTGTATTTGGAACATATCTATCCAGGTTCTGGAGGAAATTCTGACATCCTCGCTGGGCTGTAGTCCTGGCAGGTAATCGAAGAGCTCCTCTGCAAACTTATTCCGATTGACTATTGAGATCTCATATACATCGGCATCGGCAGTTTTATCAATTTTTATCTCCGGGAAGGGATCTCCAAATTCCAAGGCATTGAGCCCGTGCTCTATTCCAGCCAAGGATATTTTCTCTGCTCTGTAAAGTCCAGCGGCCTCATCGCCCTCCTGAGCCTGGCCGGATAGTATCATTGATCTTCCAGCATCCAGTCCGCTGTAATATCCATCCAGCTCTATGGATTTACCGAAAACGTCAGCAATTAGTGGTTCCTCGGCGAGAATCTCGGTGAGATCTTCACTTTGGCCGTAGACCACTGAATTTCGAACCGCGGCGAATTTATTAGACGGATCTGTTAGATCCTCTTGAGACGCTAAGTCGAAGTCGTCAACCTCTATTCTAGTTGTCTTGCCTGCCATTCGGTATTTAGCGATGGAAATAGATGGTTCTACCATCTTGGCCCTGGATATGTGCGTGTTCTTCAAACATTGAATGACGATCCAGCTCTTAGGCAATATTTCGTAGCTATTGTCAAGATAGATCAAATTCGGTTTTTCATTCAGCACATGATCATTGTTAAAGGTTACATTACCATTGCTAATTTCAGCGGGTATCGGAGAGCTGCTTCCAAATAGCGATGCCTTCAGCCTCATCGCATAGATTCTGATCTCATCCAATGGCTTGGGGACCACAGAGATCGCCATCGCATCATCAATGCCTTCATTTAAGGTGTCTCTAACTTCTTTTTCAGTATTATCGATGCTTGGTTTTTCCCACCCTTTGGAATCTCTGAGAGAATCTCCAATCTGCCATCTATTTTCCTTCTCTATCTCTCTAATCCTATTTATGATGATTTTCCATTGGTGTGTATACTTAGCCATATCCATGGCTCCACTAATCGCCATTGTATTTATCGACGAATTAGCTATGGCTCTATTTTCAATTCCAACTGCCCGCGTATTTGTCGGCGAACCTGCGTTGCTTATTTTCTTTCCCAGATACAATACAGGTGCATCGTCTGCATCCATCTCTTTGACGATTACCTTTGTCAGCCCCTCCTTCCTCAGAATCTCCACCGATCTGATGAAGCGGATGATCTGCTGTCCTTCTCCTTCGCCGCAGTCGAACAAGAGCGCCTGGCCTGATGTCAGCTTGGTGTCGATGCCCTTGAAGTAGAGCACAAAGGGCAGCCTGCTCAGCACAGTCTCCCAGGTGAGGAATATGGGCCTCGTCTGGCGGGGCTTGATCTCATTGTATTTCCAGTTCGCTTTCAGGTCCTCTGACGTCTCAAAGATCTGAGCCTGCTCGCCCGGCTGGGGAAGACTCTGGGCTTTCACGCCCGCCTCGATATTCTGGCTGAATTCCTTATCCAGGCTGAAAGCCAGGTCCGTGCTGGCAGATAAACCCGGCTTGATAGTATATCCAATCAGGCGGCTCAGCTCCAGTACGGAACGTCGCTCTTTAAACGTTCTCAGGAAACCTTCATTGGCAATTCTCTCTTGATAGAATGTCAGGACGTCTCCTACCGCAGCCCAGGAGTCCAGCAGGGCTATAGAGAAATCATCTGGCTCCCGAGTTCTAAGGCCATTTCTGAGGCGAATGCTATTGCCCGCCTCATCCTCCACTGATATATCCGAGAGGCTTGCCTTCATGGTCGCCAGAAATGAACCATGGGTGCCTATTCGGTAGGACAGAGACTCCAGACCCGGCCGGTTCTCGACGGGAGATGGTGTCACCCTTTCCGTGCCTTTGCAGCACTCTTTTGCATTGATCACCGTCATCACCTTCCACCCTCTAATTTCAGCAGTAGTTGCCCGTTCTCCGGAAAGCTTGGATCATTATCAAGCCTGGCAATCTCCATGGGGCCAAGCTTCAGCTCACCTGTTAGAATAGCTTCATCCCAATCATTGGATGAGGTCTTTGCATCCTCATTCTCTTCGTTCGAATTTCCTGTATCCGAATTCCCTATGTCAAGGTCCTTGAACTCCAGACGGTGCATTCTCAGGATAGAAACGCTGGCAACGCCATCCACCGACTGAGCGGTGGAGATAATGCGGCTGAGCCGAATACTCTGGCCAAAGGTGAGATTGTCGGGATGAAAGAAGCCCAATCTGCCATCTTCCAGGACTCTGTTGCTCAATAAGTCTATCAAATCCCTTCGAAGGTGGCCTTTGATATAATCAGGATGCACACAGATCAACATCTCAAGGTACAGGGGAACGTAGTTTGCGGATCGGACCTTTAGCTCATGGCCCATGCGACAGTAGGGGAAAAGATGACCAAAAATCTCCTTCCTGAGGCTCTCATCAGACTCGACCCGGCCTTTGGGATCGATTGCCACGCTGACCTCATACCAGCTTCCTGTCCAGCGAATGGCAGTGGCTGCCTTTTGAACCGCAGAATGTTTTTCGGCCAGCTCTGAATAGTCCTCGGCAGTTATGGCTCGCTTCAGCTCTTTTCTGAAGGCATAGGGTGCGCGTAGCTTTGCTTCTTCCATCTTCTCGGGGTCCGTGCCGCCTGATGCAGGCAGCGGATTTCTGGGCAGGAGCACTAGTCCGCTCAGCATCGTGCCCGAGATCACCAGGCCGCGGATCATGTCCTGGCCGACATTTCCGTCCTTGCCGTTTCCAATTCGATAGAAGGCCTGCATCTCAGTTCCTGCCTCAGGCATTCTTCCTAAATTCCCATCCCCAAAGCGCAGGTGACCAACTCCGAAGTTGTCCAGCTCTAGCACGAAATCCCGATCAAGGCTTTGGCTTGCCAGCAGATCGGCCCTTGGCCTCCATCTGGTGTAGGAGCTTATCTCAGAGACGTTCCATTGCTCATCATGCTCACATGACTCGGAGAAGACCTTTTCCTTGGTTTTATAGGAAGGTTCAATTGCCCAGCTCCAATTTTTCTGGCAGATTCTGCAAACCTCTGGCTCTGACCCTAAATTTTCTGCACAGTCTAATTGCGCCTTAATCATTTTATCTCTGCGCAAAATTCTCCTTCCGCCCACGCGAATCCAGGGCAGTGCCATCCTGGGATCTTGCGCTATCATGGCAGCGGCAGATGTCTCAGGCACCAGTATCAGAGGCTGATAGAAGGTCAGAGGAGCTTTCTTGAGCTGGGGTAAGACCAAAGACGGCTCATTGAAGATCTCGCTAGGCAATCCTTCTTCCTCGCAAGTCTGATCCAGATCTTTGAAAGTGACACTTTGCAGATCCTCCTTAACAATATCTCCGTGATCGGCCAATACCACATTGCCTCTGGCAACAGAGATATCCTCAATAAGTTCGCATTCTATCTTTTCTTTTTCATTCTCCTTTTCCGTCCACTTCTCCTTGACCACAGCAGAAATGCATAGCGAGAAGGGTAGCGCATCCTCCTGACCCCACTGGATCTTCACTATCGGATGGCCAAGCGCTTTATCCTCTGCCAGTTCTGTTGCCGTCAGCCGAACTGCGTGCCGCTTATATTTATCTGCATCATCAGGATTTCCGGTCTTTGGACCTATGACCTCCTCGAAGATCAAGACATCTCCTTTTTTCAGAGCGAGCTTGCGCCCCTGATCCAGCAGCGTTGCCCTGGTAGATCCTGCCGGGATGCAGCATTCCCTCTCACCCCAGGTGTAAAAGCTGATCTTGTTATGAGCCTCCCGCAGTACCAGGATACCATCCTTTGCCGTGCCAAGCGGATCCATGCATCCATCGTATCTGGTTCCCCAGTCGATGTTCCTGAGGTCATCAGTCAAAGCAATCGGTCTGAAGACCTTGTAGCGGTCAGAAGGAAGTTTCCTTAGATCATCTTCCAGGATCATGCCCTCAAGCAGAGAACTTGTGCCCATTAAGCCTGATACAAAGAATATTTTTTCCGATGGTATTGATAGGCAAGTATCTGTCTCTTGATCCGATTCCAGTCCTTGAACTGCACCTAATTCATTTTTGATCTCAACGAATATCCAGCTTCTGGAGTTGCAGCCTTCATGCATGCTGTAGTCAACAAGACGGGAATGACGCCGGACGGAGATGCGTTGCCTCGCGGTTTCCAGATAGGATTCGCTGGCTACAGCGTCCTGGTAGTAGCTCAAATCATCTCCTGCATAAGCCAATAGTTCCACAAGAGCCACGCACAGATCAGGTACATGATCCTCGGACCACGAAGGCAGGATGAGGGCCAGACGATCGAAGATCAACTGGCGAAAGCTACTATAATCCTTGGCCAGATAGTTGATAACCGGCTCGGAAAATTTTTGGCCAGGCTTTCTATCCAGTGATTTGCAGTCAAGACCAGTGGGGCAGCCGGCCTTGAAACTAAAATCGATGCTGGAAAGAATGGGATCAAAGCCGTTCATCGGCTTTTCAGTTATCTTTCCATCCTGTTCTTCAATCCGATCTACCAGCTTGAGTAGATAAGTGGAGAAATCACCTGGGTGGTTAACAATTATCTCAAGATGACCTTCAGGATCCTCTTCTGACGGCTCAGCGTATTTGCTCTCCTCAACTTTTACATCCTTTATCCGCACGCCGCCTTCGATGACAATGTTTTCCTTTTCAATTTCAGGAGTTAGGCCAATGAAATAGACACTGATGCAGGTCTGATCAGAATCGATCTCGACGTAGTCGATGCCGTTCAAAGAGCACCCATCAGGATTTTTTCCCTCCCCCCGAAGTATCGCCCGCCTGAGATCACTTCTGCAAGATAGATCTTTTTGGATCATGCTAGCACTTCCTTGAAGTTGTCGGTGACGCCCTCTCCACTGCTCCGGATAATATATTGAATGAGAATGCTCAAGATCTCATTCTCGCTTGTAACAGTAAGTTCTTTAATAATTATAAGGTCACCAAGATAGCGGTTAAGAGCTTCCTGAACAGAATGCTCCAGTGCCGATGCCAGTTCTCTGCTATTTGGAGCAAAGACCATCCGCAAGATGCCGCTGCCGAAAGACGGACGGTTTACCCGCTCCCCGGGATTGGTAAAGAGCAGCTCTTCGATCATGTCGCGAATATGATCTTTCAAATCCGTAGTAGCAGTGCGTCCATGACCATCGAAATGAAAAGGATAATCCAGATTCATGTTCCTTTCACCCTCATCTGTGTAGTCACAATATTCAGTCCCGTCCCGGAGGGAGCACAGATCGCCTGGCTGTCCTGGAGCAGGACGGGGATGCCTCCTGCCTTCACTCTGGTAGCAGATGTCACCCATTGGCCGGTCAAACAGGGGCCATTTGCAGTAGGTGGTGTTGGAAGAATGCAGCCGGTCACTGCATAAATGTCAGTAAAGGTGACCGCAGGCTGGCCACCCAAAAGCACCCTGGAATTCACCGTCAACGGCTGGGCAGGTCCCGTATGCAGGCAGATCACTGTTGCTCCCTGATGAAGCAGAAAGCCCGGCAATCAGATCACCTCCAATGCGCTATCGTTGATGGAGACCTTGGGACCGGCGAGCTTTATGCTAGCTCCCTGGCCGTTGTTGATCTCTATTCCAGAGGATGTGATCAGGATCTTCATTCCTGCGGTAGTCTCTATAGTGATTCCCCCTGATCCAGGGGTATCGTCAATGGTAATTGATCCGGATTCTGTCTTCAGCAGCTTCTTATCCGGAATAGCTGGGGCTTGTGGAACCTCCTCCTCAGGGAAAAAGCAGCCTGTCCAGATGGGATAATCGGGATCTCCGTGCTCAAACTCGGCCCACACCGAAGAATCCACAGGCGGTACCAGCAGAAGGCCTACGCCATCTCCTGCATAAGGAAAGCTGGGAAGAGCCCATCCCGTCTCTTTCTCCTCACCCAGGACATCAGGGACCTGCAAGATCAACCGTCCTAACTTAAGGGGGTCCAGGTTATCCATGACTTTGGCTCTATACTTTCCAATAAAACTGCTCTTGTCATTCATAATACCGTCCTGACTGAAGAGCCAAGCCCCTCTCTCTCCAGGGTGAAGCTCTGTTTGTACTCCCCTGGCCTGATCCTGTGTGTTACCTGCTTGACATAGTACAGACCATCGTGCTTCTCTCCTGCACCCCTGACGCCCACCAGTCGACGGGGCCGAAGAACGCTGCCGTATCTTGCGGTGTCGATCTCTCCTGTCGCATTCACTGCGCTCGCCGAGCGCTGGGAGAGTGTCTCGGACCGCAGTCTGGCTCTAGGCAGATTCAGCCTGGCCGAGTCTCTTGCTATGCTTCGACGCATGGGCGGTGCGCTCTCTGCAGCGAGAGGTGGCAAAGTCGTAGTCAGCGGAGGAACGGAGATGGTCTGGTAATTTGCGTAGTCCATGAACCTCACCTCCGGCTCTACTGGATCGAGTGAATTGAAGTCGAAGTTGAGGGGAGCCTCCACATTCGAGTAGGGGCCCATGTTCATGGTCAAGGCAGGCTGGGGCCTTCCGGAGCGCTTCTCCAGTCCCCAGTAGGCTTTGCTAAATCCGGGATCATCCTTGGGTTCTACATAGAAAATGAACCGGTTTCTGGAGGCGAGCTGCCTGATAAACGCCAGGTCTGTTCCTTCCTGGGTGGTGACCCTTTGTATCTCATTGGGAACCTCCGAGGTGGCCTCGATCTCAGGCTCAATACCCCAGGTGGCATAATTATCAAGGATCTCATCTACTATATTCGAATCGGAAATGTTTCGATATACCTCATTTTTCTCTATCAGGTCGAGTTTCAGGCTGATGTCCTCTCCGGTAACCTGGAGGGTGGACCGGCCGGTCTGATCGCTGGGAACCATTTGATACCTGGTTATAACGCCATCTATCAGTGGCCAGGATACAGCTCCCATAATCACCGTTATGTGAACTCTGGTTGGCGGATGAAGGGCCCCGCTCTTGATGAGAGAATACTCTTCAGAGGAGCCTTTTTCCATGCTCAGGGTCATCTGAAATCCGTCCCTATCTCGATCGTTGTTTGTGACCTGTATGCTGGTGATTGAATCGACTATTTCCTGGGATGCCGGCCTTAAGACAGTTGATCCTATTCTCAGCTGCAAGCGCACTCCCTGGTCTAACAACGACTCAGTCCCCCTGGATCAGCGGAATTTTCAGCTTACGGCCTATCTTTGCAGTAAGATGCCTGTGCTGCATGGCCAGATTAACATCGCAAATGCGCCAGAACTGCTCAGGATCCCCAAGATAAAGGGCAGTAACGTTATCCAGCCGGTCTCCTTCACTCACTAAATGCTCAGATAAGATGGTAGCATCTTTTGGGTCAGGAAGAAAACGTCGACGAAGATAAACCAGTTCTCTGCCTTCTTCCGTGGTCAGCACTGCAGTCTCAGTTTTGGAGTAACGACTGGTCGAAGAGAACATTATTTCACACCTCAGAATACCTTTGAAGAAGACCCGGTGACCTGAAGAGCAGGCTGGCGGGTGGCTATGAACTCTTTGTCCTCATGATGGGCCATGAAGTAGTGGAAGCCTAAGTTAGAGGGCTTCAGATCGGAGTAGCTCAAAACGTTCAGATTTAGCTCTATCTTTGCCCTTATGGGATTGAGCATGGTGTCGTGGGCCTCCTCAGTTATGCTGAAGCCGGAGATCCTGACAGGAACGGTTCGATGCGCTCCCCAGACCAGAATGGTAAGAGGCGCCTCCGGAGGTATGATCTCGATGTTTCCGGCCTGGGCTAATTTCAGGTTCTCCTTGACATGGCCGATGCTGGGGTACAGCAAGAGCTCCAAAGCGGACAGGACCGGATAGATGCCGTATTGGAGGGTGGTGGAATCCCCTGACTCCAACTGATCGGCAGCATCGATCTCAACGGAAAAGCTTATGGTCTCCTTGGGTGGACCCGTAAGCCTGATGGCCTCCGCTCTTTCGCCCTCCTGTCCGGTAGCCCTGACGTCCAGCCTTCTGGTGACGGTCTCGGGGTTATACTGGAAGACGATCGTTATCTGTCTCTGTCTGGCCTGGTCGAAGGACAGCAGATAGCCTCTTTCCAGGTGAGGCGAACCTGAGAATGTGGTCATAAATAGTTCTCCACTTTATATAGTAATAATAGATTGATAGTCAAAAAATTGAAATACGGGATATGCGGGGTAGGAGATAAGTTTCATTGCCCATCCGTATAGAATCCCGCTGAAATATCCTTGTCGATTATGATGCTTTTCCCGGTATCTTTGTGAAGTTGCTCATTAGTTTCTCCTTTTACATGAAGCTACGAAATCCCATAATTCTCAATGTCTCCTCCGCCAAAGATGAAACGCCTACGCAAGCTACGGACAATGCGGAAATGTAACAGTAGCAGCTGCTACTGTAGTTGATCCAGATGCCCCAGCCTTACTCGAGGTCAGCGTAGATGCGTCGGATTCCAGAGTATGCACCTGAGCCACTGTCCTAAAATGGCGGAACGCACCGGCACCCACATTGTATTCATAAGGAATATTCAAGGTAACACTCCCCGGCACGAACGGTGCCGCTGCGCCACACCTTATCACAGGGTCACCTGAATAGGCACAGTCACCAAGCTCAGATAGCGTTCCCTTACCTCTAACTACGGTTCCAGTAAGCTTTCTTTCCCGACAGGGGGACCCACCGCCTCCCGTATTGCAATGTCCTCCACTAAATGTGTTACACGAGTAGACTCCAGTGCCACCAACCCCTGTGACATCCAACTCACGATATTTCACTTTATGGAAGTTAACGGTATGCAGCCCTAGGAATACGCGCGTCACGATCCCAGAGTCTGGATGCCCCAAACTATGCACGGTCACAAGTCTATCCTGAGCAACGGAGGTAGGGGCGATCACATCAAACGAGATCGTCGCTGCTCCAGCCCTCACGAAAACCCTCCGCGCTATGTCCGGTGCTGTCAATATGACGGTGCGCCCGTTGCCTGCGGAGAGCGTCCCGCCAGTGACTCTCCAAGCTGCGCTGCCTGGCGAATGCGTAAGTATAACCTCCTCGCCCACGCCAATCGTGGTCCGCGTCCGTGCTCCAGGCGATGTAGCGACAGTCTGGCTAGTAATGGTTTCTGCAGGCCCCGGTGGAATTGGAGTGGGCCCTTCCGAACGGATGACCACAATCCGTCGCTCAGCGGCTGGACCGGGCGTTGGGCCGTGTCGAAAAACGCCTGTGATGCGGGAAGAGTCAATTCCGGCTCCGCCAGGTACAGGGCTTGTGAGAACTTCCTTGGCTTTCAACGCTCGTGCGCAGGATAGATTTTCGTTATAAGTTGCATCCCCATCCATGCTGGCAAATCCGTGGATCTCGATGCTTGAACTGGCAACCAGTGTGGTCGCGAAAGATTTCATTCGGGCCTCCTCGCCAGGAGAGAGATCGTCGCAATTCTTAATGAATTTAAAAGGGGGGCGGGATTCGGAGATAAATGCGGGCGCATCCGGAGTACAACCCACCGGTGTTCCGATTGCGTCGATACCGCAGGCACGCTGGATCAACGCCCCTGCCCTGGCAAAGGCTATCGGCTCAGACCGGGTATCATAAAGCATGCGATCAGCCATTTGATCCGCTTCCCGCTCATCGGCATCTCCCGGATTTCCAACCAAAGGCTTGGACTGGGTTTTTGGCCCGGTGGTGGTTTGCTGAAGGACGTGAGTTAATTCATGCACTAGGAGACGCTGGCCATTGGAGGTATGCGGCGCATAATATCCATTGTTGAATACGATGTGGTGCCCAATTGTATAGGCTAGAGCGTTCACCGCTTGCGTAGATTCTGCCGCCTTTTCACCGGTATGCACCTGTATCTGGCTAAAGTCATGCCCGAACCTCGGCTCCATGAACTCGCGTGTCTCTCTGTCCAGCTGCCGCCCAGGCGAGCGCAGAACCTCGTGCACTATGGGCGGCACCGCCTCGGGCCCAGCCTGGCTCACGGCGCGGCGCTGCAGGAGCTGGCGCTTCTTTTTGCAGTCCGAGCACTTGCGCTGCAGGAAACCACTTGATAGCGCTGTCGAAGCTTTTGTCTGTTTCCGCGCCTGAGAAATCATGCCTATTTCATCTCCAATTTACTGCAAAAGCTATCTCAACAATCCGCATCTCTATAATCGGAAATTTTTTAAGGCCTTCTTGAAGAGACGACTCGTGCTAGTACCTGGCGATCGCTTGGGTCGGTGGCCCCCGCCTCGCCGCATGTGAACACACCAGGACGCAGTGGCCGGCACTCTGATCGCAATTCTGAGATCGGCGGATCAGCAATGCGTGAAGCGGAGATCCCGGCATCCACCAATGCCTCTGCCACTACATTTGCACGCCTTGCCCCAACTTCCATATTATATTCCTCTCTTCCTTCAGGAGAGGCTCTACCGACAAGCTGTACCTGGAGATCCGGATTTGCAATGAGCTGTGCAACCAGGCCAGCAAAGTTTGTGAAACCCTCACTTGTAGCGCTGGACCTGAGAGAAGAAGAGCCTGTCTCACCCTGCCTGGGCCTATCTTTTTGGAAGAATATCTCAACAGCGCTTGGCAGAGGCGATGGCGGCTGGGGCTGTGGAGGCTGCGGTTGAGGCGGTGTGGGAATAAACCCGCAGGGACGCCCTTGCCGATCTACAGTCTGCCCAGGGAGGCAGCACCCTCCAAATATCGTCGGCCGCTCCGGGGGCAGGCAGAGCTGGATGGGCGGAAATGTAGACCGCCGGGAACATGATGTGCCGTTCCAGGACTGACCCGTTGGGCAGCATGTGCCGAATGGCGTCTCTCGACCGGGACAATTAGGCCTGGGCAAGGGTGGAACCGACGGCCTTACACCACCTCCACCCAATATTTTCCTGATTGCTTCAATAACATCGGCAGAGCAGGTGTTGCCTGCGACAGGGAGATTCGCACAGCAATTGAGGTGTTTGCCCAGGTCAAAGCGCCTCTCCCAAACTGCCTGCCAGTCTATACTGCATTGAGGATTAAGCCCGCCTAAGAAATCGCCAAAAGACTCGCACTGCAAGATAGACCCGCTGGTGTATGCCAAGAGTGGACTGATGGTCTCATTGGAGGTAATCGATCTGGCAATTCGGTCCGCCTCCTGCTCAGAAGCATCTTTGGGAGTGCTGATTCCCAATTCCGAGAAGGATACGCAGTTTCTCTCGGAGGATTGCTGCATGGTGTGAGCCAGTTCATGCGCCAGTAATTTTCTGCCTCTGGCTGTTTCCGGAGAGTATTCGCCTGCGCCGAAGACCAGGTCATTTCCGATAGTATAGGCATGAGCATTCGCTGCACGCGCCGATCTTGCAGCCTGCGCATCCGTGTGCACGCGCACCCGGGAAAAGTCCTGTCCGAACCTCGGCTCCATGAACTTTCGCGTCTCGTTGTCCAGTGGCTGACCGGGCGTCCTCAGCACCTCATGAACAATGGGCGGCACCTCCTCTGGGTCAGACTGGCGCACGGCGCGGCGCTGCAAGAGCTGGCGTTTCTTGCGGCAATCGGAGCTGCAGCGCTGAAGCTGCCCAGCCTGAACAAATGTTTGAGACCGCTTTTGCTTGGATTCAGCTTGGGAGTGCAAGGTGCTCATCAGAAATTCACCTTCATGCGAATATAAGCGCACATCGTCGATAATCTCATTCTCAAATGGGATGGATAATTGGTCATTGACTGAAATTTAATTTTACATACATGAGTTGAACCAGTCTGCAGCTTTCGCCTGGACATGTGATCTATTAAATCAATTCTTAGACTAATTTCCGCTGGATTAAATTACAAGCTATAATGCAATTCACTTTTGAGTTAATCAAGGCTCCTCAGCGACCATCGCAATGAATGGAGTGTGATACTCAGCTCAAAAAGCTAGATGTTTTGAATCAAGGCAAGATTTCACTTATGCGACGGAGCACAGTGTTTTCACCTCTATTGGCAACGCAGCCGTTGCTATTATTTGGAACCCAATATCGGTTATAAATGCGCCATCCCAAAACCTGCCAAGTCGCAGCATCGTAGAGAAGATGGTTTGGGGTATTGGCAGTTGGAGACCAAACATCAGGAGTGCCTGCCCCTGGTCCCTCTGTAATCAGACGCCCATTAGAATCGTAGGTGCATTGCTGACCATGGGCGGTGCCGGGTACTGAACTGAAAGTTGACTTAGAGCGATAGGATGAGGCTGCACCAGGATGAAACCAGGAGAGAAACGGATTTGTATCTTGCTCCCATGTGCCAGATGCACTGACATCTGGTTCTGTGCATGGGCAAGGGCAGCGCGAAGAAAGTACACTGAGCCATCCTGGATATCGCGTCGATAGGCTTTGGGCATAACTGAGAGCAGCTTCGAAAGATAGGACTCCTGCAGCAGCTCCGGCGCCTGCGGCGGCGGCTGGGCCAAGTCGCTGAAGCACGCCAGCTTTAATATGCCCTAACGTCAATGCCATGGGGAAGCGTGGAGCCTCCCCAGGTGTATCAATTAAATGGGATGAGACTGATTCAGCTTCAAGTTCATGTGCACTGTTAGATGCCCCAAGTTCAAGATTTCCACCATTCATATTACTATTCGACTGCTGTACTACATGTGTTAATTCATGCGACAAGAGACGTCGCCCATCTTCTGTTCCTCGGTTCAAGTCATCCGATCCAAATACCACATCGTTTCCTATGGTGTAAGCCAGTGCATTCACCGCCCGCGCCGACTCCGCTGCCCTGCCGTCCGTGTGCACCCTCACGCGGCTGAAATCCTGCCCAAATCTCGGCTCCATGAACTTCCGCGTCGCTGCATCCAAGGGCTGCCCAGGCGAACGCAGAACCTCGTGCACTATGGGCGGCACCGCCTCGGGCTTGGCCTGGCGCACGGCGCGGCGCTGCAGGAAACCACTTGATAGCGCGATCGAAGCTTTTGTCTGTTTCCGCGCCTGAGAAATCATGCCTATTTCATCTCCAATTTACTGCAAAAGCTATCTCAAAAATCCGCATCTTTATATTCGGATATTTTTTTAAGGCCTTCTTGAAGAGAAGACTCGTGCTGTTACCTGGCGATCGCTTGGGTCGGTGGCCCCCGCCTCGCCGCATGTGAACACACCTGGACGCAGTGGCCGGCACTCTGATCGCAATTCAGAGATCGGCGGATCAGCAATGCGTGAAGCGGAGATTCCGGCATCCACCAATGCCTCTGCCACTACATTTGCCCGCCTTGCCCCAACTTCCATATTATATTCCTCTCTGCCTTCCGGAGAGGCTCTGCCGACAAGCTGTACCTGAAGATCCGGATTTGCAATGAGCTGTGCAACCAGGCCGGCAAAGTTTGTGAAACCCTCACTTGTAGCGCTGGACCTGAGAGAAGAAGAGCCTGTCTCACCCCGCCTGGGCCTATCTTTGTGGAAGAAAATTTCAACGGTGCTTGGCAGGGTTGATGGCGGCTGTGGCGTCTCTTTTTTTATCTCGCATTTTCCGGTAGATCCTTCCTGACCTTCTGGACAACAAGTCTGAGTCCGGTGATTTTTCCTCTTTGGGGGGCAAATACAAGGAGGAATTGTATAAGATACTTCAGAAAAGGGATTGCACCGATTAGGATTATATATATAGGGTTGGCGCTTGACGCATAAACCATTTTGCACATCTTCTCCTTCTTTGCAGCAACGTCCACTACTTTTCCCAATTCGATCAAAAGTACAGCATTCCTCTTTACTCTCTCTATCCCTGCAACACTGCCCTAAGAAATCTCTAGTATGTCCTGCGGAAAGTGGATAGCATATAAGATTCATCCAATTATGAAAGTCTTCCGGAGTTTTACCAAGCATATCTAGTGCTTTTTTCAGATCGCTGTACTTTAATTCCTTACCTCTTATTATATCAGGAATTATGGGATAGTCAGGCGTGATGATTACAGGATCAAATTTGTCAAAGATAGGGATAGTTATCGTTGGAATTTGACGTTGTAGCATGTAATCGGTGATTTGCCTATTGGAATTAATACCCCCCCTTGCTTTTTCTTCTCCGGCTCGTCTTGCCCATAATTCCGCCTCTTGTTCGTGAATCGTTCTAGGGTTGTCAATACGTAATGAATCTGCAATAAGCGAGTATGGCTTATTGGCTGGAGCTTGCTGAACTACATGGGTCAGCTCGTGAGCAATCAATCTCCTTCCCTCTCCTGTACTCGGTCTGTACATGGCTGTCCCAAACACGATATCCCGTCCAACTGTATACGCCAATGCATTGACTTCCCTTGCCGACTTTGCCGCTCGAGCATCCGTATGTACACGAACGCGGTCAAAGTCATGCCCGAAGCGCCGCTCCATGAAAGCTAAGGTCTTCCCGTCTAGAAGCTGCCCCGGCGAGCGCAACACCTCGTGTACGATAGGAGGCACCGCCTCAGGCCCGGACTCGCGCACAGCGCGCCGCTGCAGGAACTCGCGCTTCTTTTTGCAGTCGGAACATTTGCGCTGCACAACTCCACTAGCCATCGGCATCGAGCTTTGCGCTAACTTTTTAACACCGGTCAAAAAATGTTGACTCATCTGCCAACTCCTCTATGCTCTGATCCTATGATCTCCTGCCCCATTTGCCACTCGCTGGCAGGGCAGCGCGCGTAAGCAGCAGCGTAAGCAGATGGCGCATCCTTAGCTCTGCGATCCGCTTCCATCCTGGCTACGAGGGATGATGAATGCGATAAAATGACCTGACGCAATTGTTGCCCGATGGCATCTTGCATCGCTTCTACATTGGCAGGCTCAACCATTCTTGGCGAATTCCTGCCGGGAACATCAACACGCCCAAGTTCGGCGATGAGGGGCTCGTATGAGTCACGGAAGATCCCAAGAAAATCTCTCACATGAGAGCGCTCATGCTCAAGCGTTACTCGATAGGGGCAACTGCTAGCTGCATAGTCTCTTGAGACAAAGACTTCGATGGGATCAATCCGGTAAAAGACATTGACCGATTGGGCAAAAAGTGGTATACGGCCGCCACTTTGGGCTGGACCCTTATCCCAGGGAATATTCATGCGCTTGCTAAGATGAACTCGTGTGTAACCAGCCCGATTAGCTCTAGCACCGTTGGGACCGGGCCGTCGCTGTGAATGATCAGGAACCTCCGGCGGGCGAGCATGATGAAAGTTCACATAAAATACCGAATTCTTCCGTGTTGTAACTCCACCATAATTGATATTAGGCTCTGATAAGCCAGCTCTTCTATCGGATAAATCATTACCCTCTTCGAGCGGTTTATTCTCACGCGGATAGCTTCGCCCTCTTTCTGTCTCCGGTCCATTTTCTCCCGCCCCTAACATCATATCTCTCCCCACTGAGTATGCCACAACACTCGAATCTGGCACCTGCTTCACGTTTTCTTCATCAGTATGTACTCGTACTCGGCTGAAATCGCGCCCGAACCGCGGCTCCATGAATACCCGCGTCTCTCTGTCAAGCGGCTGCCCCGGCGAGCGCAACACCTCGTGCACTATAGACGGAACCGCCTCAGGCTCAGCCGGGCGCACGGTGCGGCGCTGCAGAAGCTGGCGCTCCTTCCTGCAGTCCGAGCACTTGCGCTGCAGGAAACCACTTGATGGCGCTGCCGAAGCCTTTGTCTGTTTTCGGGCCTGAGAAATCATTTGCCTATTTCATCTCCTATTTCCTGCTCTTCCCGTCCAGAAGCTGTTTCGGGCGATCTCAGCACTTCGTGCACGATTGATGGCACTTCTTTCGTCTCCAGGCGGCCAAATCCGCTTTGCAGCATGGATTGGCGTTTCTTGTGGCCCTTTTCGCACTCTATGGACGTGCCGCGGCACGCACGCTTGCCGCAAAGGGAATACAAGAGGCTCAGCTCGGAGAGGACTGATGCGACATGCCTTCCAGAGCACTAGAATGGAATCGAGCGATTATGGCACACCCCTTCCCAAGCCGCTATCGATGGCGGGCTCGCTGGGACCATATCGATTTCCAGCTTGATCACCTTCAAGGGATCAGATAGTCTGTAACTCAAATCGAGCTTTCATGGACTCGCTCCCGTCACGGGGATGCTGCCTAGTCTGATTTCGTTGTGTTGGCCGCTCGGCGTGTTAACCCGGGTCCAGACTCCGCCAACAAGCGCGACTGAGAATATCGAATGCCATCGGTGAAATACCGGCGTAGAGATCCGTGTCCAGCCGATCCCGAGAGACCTGTTCCTGGCAATGACCCACTCAGCGAAGCTAAGCTTCCATACTGCTGCTGTCGCGGTACCTGCCACCGTTCCGCCTCCTAGGAAACTGACTCCGCTTGGATTTAAACTTCCATTAAGCCCGGGAGTATCGATCACAAAGATGCGCGCGCCTACCGGCGTTAGGCATTCATCGTCGGCATGATGATCATCATTCGTCCCGGCTGCATTTCCCCCGAGGCGCGACCAAACTGCAGCATTCCTTTGCCATAGGCCCGCTGTACGCGTGCGAGTGATGTCAAATTCGGTGCCGGGCGGTATTGTTCCATTTATTCTGAAGATCATTTCCATTCCATTTAGACCGATAGCAGGTCCATTCACGCCAAGGGCAGCAGGTTTGCCTGGTGCGCAGTTCGCAGCGTCAGGTGCTCCAGTATTTTTAAAGGACTGGCGAGTGGCACTAATCCCAGAGAGCGTTCCTGGCGGCCCGACTTCCCGATGTATCGCGGCTTCTATCGGCAATGATGGATAGAAAGAGCGGCCTGCTGATACTGCATCGGCTGCTATGACGGCTTCTCTCTCTGGCTCGTCATTTGGCGAAGAAATGGAATAACGGAAAACAGAAGGGTCGCCACCCCTCTGCTGCACGACGTGCGCTAGCTCATGCGCTAGAAGTCGATCATCATCACCGCCTCGATCCGGCAGCACAATGTGGCGACCAACTGTGTAAGCCAGCGCGTTCACTGCCCGCGCCGACTCTGCCGCTTTGGAATCGGTGTGCACCCTGACATGGCTGAAGTCCTGCCCGAACTTTGGCTCCATGAACTCCCGCCTCGCTGCATCCAAGGGCTGCCCAGGCGAGCGCAGCACCTCGTGCACTATGGGGGGCACCTGCATCTCCGGTCCTTCCCGCACCGCTCTCCTCTGCAATAAATTCTTTTTCTCCTTCTTCTTGCAGCGATCGCACTTGCGCATAACTTGCCCGGAAGCTGCGGTCTTCTCCACCTTGACTGCGCTTGCCGCCTTTGCCTCGCTCATCTTCTTAGACCCCCATAAACAGATCCTGCAATCTTTTTTCCGATCATTCCAGGACTGTCTCCCTGTTGTACCTGCACGCCGTCCGCTGCCAGTCTGGGCACAGCTCCTCCGGAGCGCATTTCATTTCCCAGACCCCCATCGGACAAAAGCCGGGACAGCTCCTTCTCTATGGCTGCCTGCACCAGGGGGCCATCCTTATTCCCCAGGGGCAGTCCCTCCAGGACAAGCCTATCAATATGAAGACTGATTTTCATCGCTCCCCTCCTGCTCGCCCACCGCTGCTACGTGTATGGAAATCCGCCTCGCTGATGGGCCGCTCCATCTTGCGCAGCTCAATCTTTGCCGCCGTAAGAATGTGATCCATATTTACCTTGGTCCCGGCCGATGCAGCCAGAAAGGCCGAGTTCATAGCTATATTGTAGATGCTGCCGCCGGTCAGGTTCAGCTTGGAGAGCCGCTCAAAATCGAGATCCTCCTTGGGAGTCTCGTGTGGAAATACCTTCTGCCAGATTATCTTTCTCTCAGACTGATCCGGGAAACGAAAGGTAAGCACGAAGCGCAGCCTTCTGAGAAATGCCGGATCGATGGCGCTCTTGATATTCGTGGCTAAGATGGCCAGCCCCCGGTAGGACTCAATTCTCTGCAGCAAATAGTTAATCTCGATATTGGCATAACGATCGTGGCTGTCCTTCACCTCGCTCCTCTTGCCGAATAGCGCATCAGCTTCATCGAAAAGCACCAAAGCTCCCGTGCGCTCTGCTTCGTCGAAGACCCGCTTCAAGTTCTTCTCCGTCTCCCCGATGTATTTGTTAACGACTTGAGAGAGATCGATCTTGTAGAGGTCAAGGCCCAGATCTTTTGCTATCACCTCAGCAGCCATGGTCTTGCCCGTGCCGCTCTCCCCGGCAAAAAGAACACTTATGCCAAGACCTCGACTGGTCTTATTGCGAAATCCCCATCTGTCGTAAACTCTGCTCCTGTATCGGACCTGCTCTGCTATCTGATGCAGGAGCTGGATATCGGAAGGCTGAAGAACCAGATCATCCCAGCCGGATTTGGGCAAAATTCTCTGGGCCATCCCACCCAGAATAGGCCTGGTCTCATCCCTGCAAAGCTGCCATAACCGGTCCCGAATCGATCCTCCGGAGCTGGCCAATGCCATAGCAGCTATGCGATTTATCTCTTGCACATTCATATCGAACTGACCAGCCAGAAGATCCGGCAGCTCTCCGGCCTGATCGCCCAGAGCCGCCTGCCATGCATCTCTCTGCTCCACAGGAGTGGGCCTGGATACCTCCAGCAATAGACCATCCATGCTGCCATCCGGCTCGGAGGTGTCGAGGAAGACAGCGCAATTAAGGCGCAGAACAAATCGATTGACTGCGGCGAGCGCACCGGGACTTGATCGATCCAGGTTCTCAAGGTCTATGAACAATGCCAGAGGAAGCAGCATGCTCTCGCGCTGCCATAGCCTGGAGAGCGTATCCATATCAGAAGGCTGGGTGGGTATCTGCTCTCCTGGCAAACGGTAAAGCATGAGATTCATGGCAAAAGAGGCTCTACCAGCAATCAATTGCTTGCTAGAGGCATCTCTTCCCAAGAGCTGCACGACATTCGCCCTGTCCAGTCTCTGCTGTCCATAATAAACAAGGATCTTTTCCACCGCTGCCTGCTGTGAGGGAGCAAGAGACTCATTGACTGCGGCAAAGGACATGGGCACAAGAAATGGAAGCAGTCTATCATCCAGATAATTCAGCCCCTTAATCAGATCGACAATCCTCTGGTCGCAGCGCATGGGAGAAGAGTTGAGCGGCTCCACGCCGGTCTGACTGAACTCCACCAGTTGCAAGTAGCGCAATGGCCCATGTGGTGAGAGAGCATCCCATGCTGAATCCTTGAAAAGGTTCAGTGCCAGTGAGAAAGTTGGATACCTTTTGGAAGGGTCTCCCTGAGCTCTGGAGCATAAAGAAGCCATGTTCTCTTCAAGATCCATAGCAGAGCACAGGAGAAGCACCTCCCTCTCGAAAGTCGAAAGCCCCAGTCTTTGACCAAGAAGAATCAACGCGGGAGGCTGTTTCATATCCTGCGCCACCTTATCCATTTTTAAGGCTGCCTCATCCACCTCTGAAGAAGTGACCTGCCTTTCCACCTTTGGGGAGGGCTCCTGAGGAGCCTGCGCAACATGCGACTCATCTTTCTTGATCTCGACACCTGAGGGACTTGACTGTGAATTTTCCTTGCCGTTATCGCCCTGATTGCCCGCCAGCACACTTTTAAACCAACCCCAGCTACCATCCTGTTTCTTCTTCTCAGTAGTCTGTTCCGTTGACTGGAATTCGGCTTTCGGACCAGTGACATCTCCGGATTGTGGAGTTGTCTCAACAACTGTCGAGCCTTCTGTATGATCCTTTGGAGATATTTCTGATTTCTCTCTGGCTGATTCATCCGGGATCGAATCATATGTTGCTCTTTCTTCGGCTGCAGTCTCCTGTATGGCTGCACCATCATCAATACGACCCTCCTGATAATTCTCTATGCAGGATTCTTTCTGCTGGGAAAGCCTAATGAGAGAGAGGCGAAGCCAATTGAGCGCTGTATGAATATAATCTCCGTTTCCCTTCTCCCACTCAGAAGGATCGCTCATGAGACAGTCACCTTTTGTTTTGGATCGAATTCGATCCAGGGCGGAGCGCTTCCCTCCGGCACAGGCATGCTGTGAACTCCGTCCACACTGAGCCGGATCGTGTATGTTTCTTTCTTGATATCCGGCACCCTGAATTCTAGGCTGGTTGGCTTCTTGATATCTTCTGGCGTATCTACAGTCTCAGGAGATATCTGATTATCCCCAATGATCAGAAACACCTTTTGATTCAGCCTGAGTCTGGGCTTGCAGATGACCTCTAATAATTCGCCTATATTTGCTTCATTGGAAGTGAGCTCGATCGAAGGAGATAGAGCGAAGGGAAGAGCGTTAGATGTCAGAGACCTTGGATCTTCTATCGGTTTTATGACTGCAAGAGTATAGAATCCAGGAGCCCATTTGGACAATGCATCGGGATCATTTTGCTCATTTCTCAATTGAACCCGGATCTCATTGGATGTGCCCTCTGGCAGTGAATCAAGAATCAGAGGCTCCTCGATAAGATTGCTGCTCACCATAATTTTCATGCTAGCATTCAGGCGTACTCCCAGGATGCGAAGATTCTCCCCCAGACGAACGCCCGGCTGGTACTCTGGAGGAAGCACGGATGTGATATACGGCATTGATTCAGAAAAGACCACCGCTCCTCTATCCTCTTCACCTCGCCTCAACACGGGCAGAGGCGATGGGACAGCTTTTGTGCTCTCAATTAATACAGCCGATACCATATAGGCAGCAGATACCCTATACTGGGTCTGGAAAGCGGTCCATAACTTTGACATTTCCTCCACAGATAGAGGCTGCGGGGTTATCCTCACCCGCTCCTTTTGAGCATATAGATCGCTGCCGACCTGAGCATTCTTCAATTCTGCCGGCATGAGTAGTGGGTGATCATGCATAACGCTCATGGCCTTGCCTAGGAGACGATGGCTATTGATCTCGTCATTATTCTGCCCGTATGAGGTTATCAGGTAGTAGAGATCTAGGGGCAAGGGCGGGAAGCCAGATTCCAATCCAAGGGTGCCTCTTGGTATGGGCATATTCCGCCACGAAGAATTAATGGCGATCTGATACATGAAAACGTTCAGCTGATTGATATCGTTGCTTCCTCTAGCTTTATCCGGAGACAGGGTGGTTACATTCAGGTTGGCCAGCTCAGGATCTCTTTCTATCTCCTTCTGAAGTAGATCCCGGATTGCTGCAGTTACATTGACAATCGCCAGGGAATTGCTCATCGTCCATTACCTCCTGCACGCTGGCGCAGGTATTCATCAAGACTTAATAGGGGCGAAGCGGAACGAGATTGATTTTTAGGTGGAGGCGATGCCGTTGCCTTTACCTCTATCCTGCCTATGCTGACTTGAATCCTAGGCTCCTGCTCCTTTGTGGAATATTGTTGATTTTCAAGACTATCTCGAAGAGGAGCACTGTTATTTGATCCAACAGGAGTTCTGGTTGAAGATCGACGATCTTGGAGAGAATGCGTCCTTAGTTCTCTATGCCGATCTTCAATTATTTCCAGATTTCCAGATGTAATTGATTTTTTCACTTTTCCGGTTATGCTTTGCAAATGGGTCTTGTCAAGAGATGCAATCCTCACTCGACTGATGGATTTATCTTCCGAAAGAGGGCTCTCCAAATTCAATCGAGCAAGATTAGATCGATTAATGACCGAAGATAAATTATTATCTTTGAAAGTTACATTTTCCTGTGCAAGGCTTTTCTTCTTTCGCTCACTATATCTAGAGGATGCGATGGCACTGGCTTTCGAAATATCATGGTTCATCCCTGGTCCAGGATATTTTGCGCTCGAAGATTCTTTTCGTTCATTGAATCTTTCCGATGCATCAAGGATGGCTCTTTGTTCTGTTTCTGGATCAGGTATTTCTGCCCGTACTTCTCCAGATTCAAAAATATCAGGTGCAATTTCATCCATGTCAGCTTGCCTTTCCATCATTCCATTATGATCCTTATTTCCTGGGCGTGGAGAATGTGTTGGTTCATATTCTTGGTTACTGCGATTTGATGCAGGAGAATCTCCAAGTGATTGGTTATGAACCATATTAGGCCTTTCGGCCTCAGATTCCGAAATAGAAGGCTGATACAGCTCTTGAGGACCATAAAGAGTTTCTTTCAGAGGATCTGGCCGAGAAGGAGGGGTTTTTTGGTTTATGATTTCCAATTGATAGGATTCGTTGCCATTCTCTGCCATTTTCGGCGTGCTTCTTGTCTCAAAATTGAAATTTGGATTCGCTTCCCTGATACCTGATTCAGGAGAATCTCCAGACGATTGATCATGAGCCATTTTTGGCCTTTCGGCCTCAGATTCCGAAGGAAATAGCTGATAATGCTCGTGAGGACTGTAAAGAGTTTCTTTCATAGGATCTGGGCGAGAAATAGGCATTCTTTCGTTTACAGATGCCGAATGAAGTGATATGGAGCCGTTCTGAGCCGTTTTCGGCAAGCTACTTGTCTCAAAATCTGCCTTTTCGTCTCGTTTCACACCATCCTTTCGTTCCATTCCATCTCCATAAGTCCGGTAAAACCAACCCTGGAGATTGGCGGAGAAGGGAAAAGATTGAGGATTTAGCGGTTCATATCTTGATGCCAACCTTGGTAGAAAAATTCCACTGGAACTTATGCTTTTAAAGGATATGTTCTTCAAGAAGCTCATCAATTCACCAGACTTAGATATATTTGCCTTCGCAACGGGCTTAAGCCCAGTATCTCCTTCTCGCTCCAACCGTAAGATGATGCCAGAATACTCACTTGCTCAAGCAAATGATTAGCCCAGGCATCTATCTCCATCCAGAAGAAAGAAACTATATCGAAGAGGCCCTGGACTTGCTCATTGCAGGATGGACATCTCATGGCGATCTGGATATCCGCCTGAGGATCTGCCTCAGACATACGCTCTTCAATAGCCGACAAAACTCCCTCTGGGATATCTTTAATATCGATTTGCTCGCCTCCTTTGTATGCCCTCAAGATACATCGCTTTAGCAGGTTTAACCTCAGGGTGTCAGGGTCCTTTCGATTACTCTCCAGCAGATCGCGACTGCTCGGAAGTCTGAAATCTATGCAATAGCCCGGATCAGAAAACCTAAGAAGTCCGTCTGATTCAATACGGGGCTCAAATATGAGCTCTTTTGAGTGCAATTCTAACTCCATTAAATCATTGCAGCCAGGACAGGAAAATTGGCAGACCAGCTTTGGACCGAAGATATCTTTTCTTAGCTCAAAGAGCATGAAATCCCTTCTGCCAATGCTCAAATCCAGTATGTCATCGAAGCGTGCCGCTGGATAGGCAGCCGATAATATTGTTAAAGCCTTAAGGAACGGGGGATGCTCTAGCCCTCGTTCCCAGGCATCCAAGAGATCTGCGGCAGAAAGAATCATGCCCTTTTGAAAGCTTTTTTATTCTAATTTGGGCTCATCAGGCTCCTGGACTTCTAGATCCCTCTCCCAACCTTCGTTCTCAAGTTTTATGTGCTGAATGGCAACGGCATTGGCATTGGCATCCAGGTCAGGCATAGCTTGATACTCCGAAACCCAGCATCTATGGATCTTGTAAGAGATCGCCTTCTGCCCGGCTTCATTATAGACCTCCAGAATTATCTCCTTACGGAAATCCTTCAGGGATACCTCCGATCCCAAGCTTGCTCCGTAAGCCCAGACCTTTTTCGCCCATTTCTCAAATTCTTCATCATGTGTTACTCCTCTCTCCAGGGTTATTGCCTCATATTCCGTTCTGCCTGGAGACTTGCGGCTGGTGCTGGGATCTCCGCCTTCCCTGTGCTTTACAACTTCAGTTGAACGCTTGAGAGAGCCCACCTTGCTCACACCAGCGACATAGCGACCATCCCACATCACTCTGAACTTAAAGTTCTTGTATGGATCAAACCTCTCCGGATTTTTGCTAAATTGTGCCATCGTCTTCTCACTCCTACGTCTGTATCTGTCCAGCCATCTGCTGGAGCTTAATGACCACGAACTCCGCTGGCTTTAGCGGCGCGAATCCAACGATTATATTCACAATTCCACGGTCGATGTCATTCTGCGTCGTCGTCTCTTTGTCGCACTTGACAAAATAGGCCTCCTGCGGAGTTCTTCCTTGGAATGCACCCTGCCGGAAGAGACTATGCATAAATGCACCGATATTCAAGCGGATTTGGGCCCAGAGAGGCTCATCGTTCGGCTCGAAGACTACCCACTTGGTGCTCCGGAAGAGGGTCTCCTCGATAAATAGAGCCGTACGCCTGACGGGGATGTACTTCCACTCAGAGGTGAGACGATCGTCGCCTTCTCGCGTGCGCGCTCCCCAAACCACGCGGCCAGCAGGGGGCATGGATCTGAGGCAGTTTATGCCCAGCGGGTTGAGCTCGCCGTTTTCTGCATCGTTAAGAGGGACGCTAAGCTGGGGAACGCCCAGAAGAGTTGCATCAAGCCCTGCCGGTGCCTTCCATACACCCCTCTGGGTGTCGGTACGTGCAAATATCCCGGCTACTGCACCGCAGGGTCCAAAGTCTTCCATCTGATTATCATTTAGAGGATTGGGCTGTCGCAAGCGGGGGAAGAAGAGGGCAGCGTTTTTGCTGGCTGGTCCCACTTGAGAGGGATCTTTTTCAATGCCTTCTTTTGCTGCATCTTTGTCAATCCAGGAGGTTGGCGGATCGATGAGCATCATGGCTCGTCTGTCCTGACAGTAGTCTATGGCGCTATCTATTAGTCCGCTATCTATATTGCCGTCACCAAGGTAGGGCGGGATGCAGAGAATGTTGAAAAGGTCGGCTTTGCGCAAAGCATAGAGCCCCTCCTTCTTATTTTCCTTGCCAGGTCCAGTGAAGTCATCTAATTCCAGACCTTTGTCATCAGAAGCTTTATCTAAATCAGCGACTTTGGCAGAAGTAATAGGATCATTGTCCTCCCATATCTTCTCTCCTGGTTCGGGATCTGGATGCTTTTCGGGTCGAGCGCCAGGCAGTTCACCAAGTATTCGCACCAGCTTTGACTCATTCTCTAGCACCTTATCCACTCGACGTGGATGTCCTTTAACTACTGAAACATTGCGGAAGAACTCAGTCTGCTCGCTGCCATCCTCAAAAATGGCGTGTATCGACAGGTTGAAATGATTTGCAGCGTCCTTGCCTGTGACATTGTGATCGATGCGGGCACGCAAATTATTTCCCCATTTTCCTTCGTAGGCCGCCTCAAGATTTAGCAGATTGTTCTCACCACATGTAATCGTAGCCTTGGTCGAGATGGCTGCAGCTTTGCCAACGACATCTTCAACAGCTTCTCTAATACCGTCTTTTGTGGCGTGGGCATCGAAGGCTTTTTGAGCTTCTCCGACAACAATATCAGCAGCGGCCTTGAGTGGATCATTGTCGGCAAGATTTAGGGCAGTTCTCGCACCTTTAGCGGCCTCCAGTACAGTGTCTCTAGTAGCTATATCTCCTTTTGCGACTTCATCTTCGACGGCTTTGACCACCTTCTTTGCAATATCCAGTGCTGCTGAGTGGAAGAGACGCACTATTATCGCTTGGCTGCCGCCGTTCAAGAAGAAATCGCGCACAGCAAAGCCGAGTTTGCTCTCCTTCCACAGCCCACCAAAGATACGCTCAAAATCGCCGTAGCTGTTAATCGTTTTAGGCTCGTTGACCGGGCCGCGCTTGGCTCGGCCTAAAAAGGCCGTGATCGACGTTGCCACACCAATGATGGTGCGTACTCCACTCGGGATCTCCTCTATATAGACCCCCGGATAAGTCAATTGTGCTGGCATTAAAACTCTCTCCTTTTAATTACAGCATTTCTATAAGCTGTAGCCAGAATCTGGCCATCGGATAGATTCCCGGAGGATTTCAGACGGTCGATCTCCAACAAGAACCTCCCGATTGATTCGCAATCCATTTTATTCTTCTCTGAAAACCTCAGAGCTATGCTCTTTAAATCTTTTTTCGATGAATATTTCTTGGGCATCTTTCCATCAATAAAATTAAAAATATGCCCACATTTTATGTGCCCAATGGTTGGCGTCGAGGGATTTGCCGAAGTTTTGATATAATCTTTGAATGTATCGCTATCGACAATCTCCCCGCAATCACATAAAATTATTAAAAACACCTCCGGTTATTGTTGACTGAATCCTCTATTAAAAGAGATTTCATAGCCCGGATGCTCGTCCCTTTAGTGCAAGAGATTCAATTTAACTTATGCAGATATTTGTAATATCATAGTATATAGCAATAACGAATTTAATTTAATTATCGTAGTTACTTACGGAAATACATATTCATGATGGATATAGCCTATAGGATCGAATGAATTAAATGTCAGAAAGCGATGCAAAGGAATGTGAAGATAATTTATAGCAAGAGACTGGAAGAGAAATACTCAACAAATCACGTAGAGAGGCCGGAAAGAGTTGTTCTTCCTGCTCTTGATTTGATTTCGGATGGGTATGAGTTCATTGAGCCATTCCCTGCGAGCTTGCAGGAAATTTCCCAGGTACATGGCAAAGAACACATCGAGCAGGTGAAGAAGAAGGGCTTTTTTGAAGCAGCTTCCCTTGCTGCAGGCGGTGCCATCTGCGCCGCCGAGCTGGCATGCAGGGCGATGCCGCCTTTGCGCTCATCAGGCCGTTCGGGCACCACGCTTCTGCCAATCGGGCTTGGGGGATGTGCTACTTCAATAACATGGCTATTGCCGTAAAAAAGATCAGACCCAGGGCGAAGAAGACGCTGATCATTGATATCGACCTACACTATGGATATGGCACAGTAAGCATCTTTCGGGGTGACTCCAACGTAAAGATTGTCAATCCCTGGTCGGTAGATGAGAACTTCAAGTATCTTAACATGGATGAGAGCCGCTATTAAGCCAGGTGGAAGGAGCATTCCAGGGATTTGATTACGATATTGTGGGTATCTCGGCAGGCTTTGACACCTACCTGGAGGACTGGGGCAAACTGCTGAAGATGGAGGAATACCGAAAGATCGGCAAGGCCATCCGGGAAGGGGCGAAGAGGTGCGGCGTGCACAGGTTCGCCGTGCTGGAGGGCGGATACCACCCGGATTTAAGGTACTGCATAAAAAGTTTCGTGGAAGGATTTGAATGAGTTTGCTTAATGATTCGGACGCGATTTGTCATTAGACTCGCCCGCAGCCTCAAACCGTTTATGGCCAGCAAAAATACAAACAAGAGTTTCCGTGTAAAAAAAATGCGCCATCCCCTGGGCCACTCCTCCCCCTGCTGGAGGTCCCAGATGTTCCGGCGCATCAGCCAAATAATGAAAACCATTTAAGCCTCACTTTTTCCTCATAGGAGTAAGTATATTTTAGCAAATAAAAGTAAAAAATATCAAAAATATAATACATTAATATATGTATAAATTTAATAACTAACTATAAAATAAAAAATTGTAAATAATAAAAATAAATTTAGAATAATTAAAAAATTAAAAAATATAGCTGATATATGTAATAATAAAGTTTTAAATATAAAATAGTACCACTATAATTTTAAATATGTAAAAATTTAAATATAAATTTTTTATTAAATATTACTTAAAATTCTATAATAAATAAAATAACTGCTTAATTTATTTGAACCCAGATGTTTTGCCAATCTGCTTGAAGCTGCCCTTAGATCTAGCGGATAGAACCTTGTTCCTGTACACTATATGCACAAGACTGAATATCACCTTGAAAAAGCCCGTTTTGATAGAACCCTTATTTCAAACACTATATGAATATGCCCCTCACCCCGCCCATCCTCATGCTTTGCGGCATGAAAACCTACTTCAACAATTATGGTGCATTCCAAGTTTAATTCATTCTGATAAACTACCAGAATTAGAAGTTTTCTACAAAAAATAGCAATAATTTTATAAATATTAATTGCATTAGCAACATGTAGATTATTGTACCTAATTATTATTTATAAAATTTTTTATATTTAAAGTAGGAACCAGTTAACTGATTTTATAAAAAATTATTATAATTAAATAATTATAAATAAAATATATAGATGTTTTCAGTTTTAATATAAGATTGGTTTTATTAGATTATATGATTATAGTACCTTTAAATTGATTATGTTTTTTTATAATCAAAATCACTTTTATTATATAACTAATAAAATCTTTAGTTATAAAACATTTAAATTTATAAAATTATGATAAATAAGTATTGAAACTTTTAATATTATAATATACTTCACATAGTTATTTTTGCATAAATTTATATACTTGACTAGAAGTTAGAGTTTAAGCACAAGAGAGACTCCGAGAAGAAAATCATCCGTTTTTTTGGCGAGCGAATATTTATATCGATATGGTGTGCATCTCTGATTAAAGAGAGTGGCCTTAGTCGTTATGAAGGATATTCTGCAAGAGCTAAAGGAGATTGTTGGAGACAGGGTATCTGATTCTCCTGGCGAAAGGTGCTGCTACGCAGGCGATGCCTCCCAAATCGTTGGATTGCCCGACTTTGTCGTGCGCCCGGAGAGCACGAGCCAGGTTTCTCGCATCTTAATACTATGCAGCAAACAGCTCATTCCCGTCACGGCACGGGGAGCGGGCACCGGGCTTGCCGGTGGCTGCTCTCCGGTTAGAGGCGGCATTGTCCTGGACATGTCGGGAATGAACAGGATATTGGAAATTGATATTGAAAACCAGCAGGTTATTGTTGAGCCGGGCGTGGTAGCGGAAAAGCTCAATTCGGCCCTGAAGCCTTACGGATTTTTTTTCCCGCCCGATCCAGGAAGCCTGGCCATGTGCACCATAGGCGGAATGATTTCCTACAACAGCAGCGGCATGCGCTCCGTCAAATATGGGACTGTGAGAAATTACGTCCTTGATTTGGAGGTGGTGCTGGCAGACGGCCGCGTCATTCATACCGGCAAAAAGGTGCTCAAATCATCTGCCGGATACGATCTTACACGTCTCTTTGTGGGATCGGAAGGAACGCTTGGAATCATCACCAGAGCCGGACTGAAAATTGCCCCTTTACCAAGGACGAGAAAACTGGTGCTGGCATGCTTTGAAGAAGCCGAGATCGCAGGACAGGCTGTAATAAGGATATTTTCAGGCGGAATAACCCCATCTGCCTGCGAGATACTGGACAGAACGACTCTGCAGGTCCTGAAGCTTTGCGATCCGCTGCTTGCCATACCCGAGGACGGTGATGTAATTTTATTCGAAGTGGATGGAACGGAAGTCGCAACTGAAGAGGCTTCCAGGCAAATCTGTGAGATCTGCCTCCCTATGGCCAAAAGTGTGAGATTAGCTGTCGGCCTGGAGATGGACAGCATCTGGGCGGCCAGGAGGCTAGTAGGAGCTGCCATATCCAGGCTTGATTCCACGAAAACTCGCATTTATATGGGCGAGGATGTGGGTGTGCCCATCAAGGAGATTCCTGCATTGATTAAAAAGGTGCAGCAGATCGCAGTCAAGCTTGATATCCCGGCCATGAAATACGGCCATATTGGAGACGGGAACCTGCATGTAGCCCTCTTCATCGATGTCATGAATAAAGAGCAATGGAAGAAGCTGCGGCTTGCTACAGATAAAATCCATAGAGCGGCTATGGAGCTGGGCGGGACGGTCAGCTCCGAGCACGGAATTGGCCTTGCTCGAGCGGAGTATTTGCCGGAGCAAGTGGGAATGGAAGCATTTTCTGTAATGCAATCTATTAAAAAAGCCCTGGATCCCAAGGGGATACTGAATCCGGGAAAGATGGGGCTCTGAATCAAATTTAGAATTAGAGCTAAATCCAAATTCACAGGGAAAAAGATGAATCTCGATCTAAAGGCGATCAATCAATGCGTGCGATGCGGAACCTGCCGCACCTTTTGTCCAGTCTTCGAGGAGTCTGGCTGGGAGTCAGCCAATACCAGAGGGCGCATTATGATTCTAAAAGGACTCACTTGCGGCCTTGCGCCTGACTCGCAGGTTCTAGACAGCCTGAATACCTGCACCACTTGCGGGATATGCACGGAAAACTGCCCGGCCGGAATGAACCCTCCGGAGATGATCGAGAGCGCCAGAAGACAGCTTGTCTCCAACGGAGCGATGACACTCCAACAAGCAGATCTCAGCCGAACTATCTTTGCGAGCGGCAACACTTTTGGCGATGCAAGAGACAGGCTATCCTGGCTAACAGACAGAAGCCTCATCACAAAAAAGGCAGACTATGTCTTTTTTGCAGGCTGCATGAACTCCTACCGTTATACCGAGACTGCTGCCAGTACTTTTGCTCTTCTGCATCGCTTTGGGGCAACAATGCTCCCAGCGGAACAGTGCTGCGGCTCGCCATTGCTGCGCACCGGATTTGATGCCAGGCGATTTGTGGATGAGAATTGCAGACAGATCAAGGAGACTGGAGCGCGGACTGTAATTACGGGCTGTGCAGGCTGCTACACCACGCTTAAGAAGAGCTACCCCCAGGATTTTCGCGTGCTTAGCGTCCCGGAGTTCTTAGCGGAGAGAATCTCAAAAATAGATATAAAGCCACTGGATCTTACTGTAACCTATCATGATCCCTGCCATCTGGGCCGGCACAACCAGATCTATGAGCAGCCGCGCCGGGTGATCGAGGCCATCTGCCGCCTCAAAGAGATGAAAACAAAACGAAAAGCCGCCAGATGCTGCGGAGGCGGGGGCGGAGTTCGAGCCGGCTACAAGGATCTATCTCTGCAGATGGCCAAAAAGAGGCTAGGGGACGTTCCGGACGACGTGGACTACATCGTCACCTCCTGTCCACTCTGCATCAGAAATCTGAGAGATGCGGGGGCTGGCGAAAAGGTAATTGATCTGGTGGATTTGGTAGCAATGGCAATGCGATAAGCAGGACGATGGGGTATGCAAGATCAATGGACTGAACCCCAGGTTTGGGCTTCCGATATTACTTACGTTCAGTTGTGACATTAGCACATCTACGCAGTGGTCCTGAATCTCTACAGCAGAAAATGCATCATCTGGGTGCTGAGCAGAAACATAGAGACCTGATTGAAGATAGACTTAATCATTTCCCGCCAAGAGACTGGCTTTAGGCCAGGTAGAGCCATCAGAAGGTTGACTTTTTTTGCATTTTCCGGCTATTCCAGGATTAGTGTGTGGTATGTGAATATAAGTGCAGGGGATATCTGCGCCCGTCCTGCTTTGGAGCAGTCAGGTTATAGTGCTGCCGATAATGAACAGCCTATTCTCTGTTCCCTCCTCTCTTTTCCATGCATTTTGCCTCGCTTGGTGAAGCAATGAAGCAAAGAAAATAAAAATAAAAAATTGTGATTATTTTTAAATATAATCGTAAAAATAATATCTATCTTCCGAAATACGCAGCAACCTTCTTTAGGTGCTCTCGGATGGGGATGCCCTGCGGGCACTTCTCCTCGCATTCTCCGCACTCTTTACACTGGGATGCAAATCCAAGGCTTCCTGTCAACATACCTCCCATGACAATATTATAATTTACGCTGGCAACCTCCGGAGCATCGAACATGCAGCCCTGGTTA
>Ga0351907_1036_pt1 | contig 41255 bp, 42 predicted proteins | sample BONcelHT113001E6_FD_206861 | JGI IMG/M metagenome (GOLD analysis project Ga0351907, IMG submission 206861) | Enriched cells from coal bed in the Powder River Basin, Montana, United States - BONCAT cells T11 rep1 HSBNCT.T11.300.1.E6 ... | reverse complement strand
GCCACGGTCCGGAAGATTTTGAAATTGGAAAAAAATACGGATTACCTATCTTTTGCCCAGTAGATGAAGCGGGATTATTTAAAGAAGAGGCTGGTAAATACGAGGGCCACTTTGTTAAAGAAGCAGATCAAGGCATTATTGATGATCTGGATGCCCAAGGATTTCTTTTAAAATCAGAAATTATAAACCACAGGTATGGTTTCTGCTGGAGATGCAAAACTCCTATTATTTATCTGGCCACTCAGCAATGGTTTTTGAAGGTCACCCAAATAAAAGATCAGATGCTAAGTGAACTGGACAAAGTAAAATGGGTGCCTTCTTGGGCAGGAGAAAGCCGATTTAGAAACTGGGTTGAAAACGCCAGAGACTGGACAATTTCTCGACAAAGATACTGGGGAATACCTATACCTATCTGGTCCTGTGAAGACTGTGGAGAAATTACTGTGGTGGGGTCAGTGGCCGAACTTAAAGAAAAAGCCGTAGAAGACACCCTTCAAGGAGATTTTATTCATAGGCCTCATGTGGATGATATAATAATCACTTGTAAATGTGGGGGAAACATGAAGCGAACTCCGGACGTTCTTGACGTGTGGATTGATTCTGGTGTCGCGGGTTGGGCTTCCCTTTATTATCCTCAAGAAAAGGAGCTCTTTGAAGAATGGTTCCCATATGACTTTATTACCGAAGGCCATGACCAGACCAGAGGATGGTTCTATTCTCAGTTAGGTACAGGAGTAATTGCTTTGGATAAAACACCTTATCAAAAGGTTTTAATGCATGGTTTCACTCTGGATGAAGATGGAAGAAAAATGAGTAAATCACTGGGCAATGTGGTGGAACCAGAAGAAGTAATAGCACTCCATGGTGCAGATATCATGCGTTTTTATCTCTTATGGGCTAACAAGCCATGGGATGATTTGAAGTTTGTTTGGGACGAACTAAAAAATGTAAGTAAAATGTTTAATATTTTATGGAATGTTTATGTTTTTTCCACTACTTACATGGCCCTAGATAACTTCAGCCCAGAATTTTACTCGGAAAAAGACATAAAACTAAGGGAAGAGGATTACTGGATATTATCTAGAATAAATTCAGTGGCCCAAGAGGTCAGTGAAGCATTAGATAATCTTTTCTTCCACAAAGCAACCCGAAGTATAAATCATTTCATCTTGGAAGACTTGAGTCGATGGTATGTTCGATTGATTAGGGGGAGGACTTGGGTAGAAAAAGACGATCCGGATAAATTGGGCGCATACAATACTCTTTACACAGTTTTAGAGCTTTTGATAACATTAATGGCACCTATTGCTCCTCATATAACCGAGGACATTTATCAAAATTTAGTAAGATCTGTGAGAATGAAATCTCCAGAGAGTATACATATGCTGGACTGGAATTACTCATCGGATCTAATCAACCCTGAATTAGAATCTGAAATGGATGTGGCACGTGAAATTATTGAGGCATGTGCTCGTGCCAGAGACGTGGCTCGTTATAAACTTAGATGGCCAGTAAGTGAAATAATAGTTGTTTCTGAGGAAGAAAAAATCCTTGATGCTGCAAAATCATTAGAAGCAGTTCTCAAAGAACAAGCCAATACTAAAACAGTAGTAACTGCATCAGAATTTCCTCAATTGAAATTAACGGCTACCCCTAACCGCAAAACTTTGGGTCCTCGTTTAAGACAAGATGTGCCATTGGTTGGTAAAGAACTGGAAAAATCAAATGGGATGGAAATAAAACGTAAACTTGATAGTGATGGTTCAATCACAATTGAAATTGCAGATAAAATCTTTGAATTATCTGTAGAAGATGTTTTATTTGAAACAGAACTACCAAAAGATGTAGTGAGCGCTGAATTTGAGGGAGGAAGCGTTTTTGTCAATACTCAGCTCACTCCTGAAATTTTAGCAGAATCAATGGCCCGAGAACTTATCCGAAGGATTCAAGATATGCGAAAAGACATGGATCTAGATGTGGAAGCTCACATTGAAGTATCGGTTGATTGCAGTGAAGGGTTCCAGGAACTTGTAGAAAAACAGGAAAATTTCATTGCTAATGAAGTTCGTGCTGAAAAAATATCATTTTTGAAGAAAGAGGGAGATTATACTAAAGAATGGAAAATAGAGGATCATAATCTTACTTTGTCGATTTTTAAGGCATAATAATCAATTTTTCATTTTTTTATTTTTCATTTATTCTCAACTAATTTTTTAGATTTTTAATAAATTGTGTTCAATAAGAAACTATAAGAAAAAAATATTAGTCTATTTATTAAAATTAAAATTATAAAAATGACATTATAACAAATGAATATATTATATTAATTTAAGAATAGTTATATTAAAATGATAAGTAATTAAATCTTAATTAGTGATCTACTTCAATGCAGGGTGGTAAAATGGTATTAACTGATTCAGAAATGGATTTTATAAGAGAAAAAATTGGCAGAGAACCCAATTCTTTGGAATATGGGATGCTGGATATAATGTTCTCCGAACACTGTTCCTATAAAAGCAGCCGTCCTGTTCTGGGATTATTCCCTACTGAAGGTGAAAAGATAATAATGGGGCCTGGAGACGACGCAGGAGTTGTTGAAATAACTGATGAACTGGCTCTTACTGTTGGAATAGAAAGTCATAATCACCCTTCAGCTATTGAACCATATGGTGGGGCAGGAACGGGAATAGGTGGTATTTTACGAGATATAATATCTATGGGTGCCATGCCTATAGCACTTCTTGATTCTCTACGTTTTGGTCCTCTTGAAGATCAAAAATCATGTTATCTATTTGAACATGTTGTAAAAGGGATTTCAGATTATGGTAATAGGGTAGGAATACCCACAGTGGGTGGGGAAGTAGAGTTTGATGAAAATTTTCGATCAAACCCTCTGGTAAATGTTATGTGCGCGGGCATTGTACCGAAAAAAGATCTGGTGAAAGGAATAGCACCTAATGTGGGAGATGTTTTTATTTTAATGGGTGGTAGGACTGGCCGTGATGGTATTCATGGAGTAACATTTGCTTCAGAAGAACTCACCACCTCTTCTGAAATAGAAGACAGACCCGCAGTACAGATCGGTGATCCATTCACAAAAAAAATGGTCTTAGAAGCTAGTCTAGAAATCATGGAAAAAATTAATGTTTCTGGAGTTAAAGATCTTGGTGGTGGTGGTATTACTTGTTGCATCAGTGAATTGGCAGATAAATGTGAAAACGGAGCTCTAGTAAATCTTAATGAAATACCATTAAGAGAAATAGGAATGACTCCTTATGAAATAATGCTTTCAGAATCCCAGGAGAGAATGGTTTTTGTAGTAAACCCTTCAGATATTAATGGGGTATTGAAAATATGTGAAAAATATGAACTGTCTGCATCAGTAATTGGAGAAGTCACCGATAGTAAATTAATGGTAGTAGAAGAAGAAGGCACTATAATAGCTCATCTTCCCACAAAAATTCTCGCAGATCCACCTACCGTGGAAAGAAAAGCTCTGGAACCAGTAAAAGAAGAGGAATACTTGGAAGTTAAACATATATCTGCTGAAAAAGCTCTGTTAAAGATTCTTTCTTCTCAAAATATGGCCAGTAAAAAATGGGTTTACCGCCAGTATGATCATGAAGTTCAAGTTAGAACCATGGTTAAACCAGGAGACGATGCTGCGGTTTTAAAAGTTGATGATAATAAAGCAGTTGCATTAACGGCAGATTGTAATAGCATACACACCAAACTAGATCCTTATCATGGGGGCGCTGGTTCAGTCGCTGAAGCTATTCGGAATGTTGTTTCAATGGGTGCAGAACCATTATGTGTTGTTGATTGCCTTAATTTTGGGAATCCAGAAAAACCTGAAGTTTTTTGGCAATTTAAAGAATGTGTAAGGGGAATGTCAGACATAGCTGGAAAATTCGAGACTCCAGTAATAAGTGGAAATGTAAGTTTTTACAATGAAACAGAGGGAGTTACTGTAAATCCTTCTCCCGTAGTGGGTGTGGTTGGTGTGGCAGATATTAGTCATGTGAGAACTTTGGACTTTAAAAAAGAAGGTGATCAGATAATTGTTATCGGATGCACATACAATGAACTAGATGGATCAGAATACTATAGGGCGGTTCATGGATTGGTGCAAGGATCTGCACCGCAAATAAGAATTGATGAAGAAATTAAATCAGCTCATACTATACTTGAATTATTAAAAAATGATTCAGAAAATAATATTACTGCTATTCATGACTGTTCTGCAGGAGGAATAGGAATTGCTCTTGCTGAAATGGCAATAAAAAGTGGGCTTGGGGCACATGTTGATTTAGCATTGGCTCCAAGAGAAGATATAACTGGATTTGAAACAATGTTTTCAGAATCTCATGCCCGATATATTATTTCGGTTAAAAAACAAAATATAGATAAAATTATTAAAAAAATAAATGCTCCTTATGCGATTGTTGGTGAAGTAAAAGGCCAAAAGTTAATTATTGATAATCTTGCGGATATTGAGGTTGAAAAACTCCATGAAGCATATGAAGGGGTTATTGAGAAATTCATGGCATAATATTATAATTCTCAATTATTTTTTATTTAAGGGATGAATTAAGTTGTCTATACAAAAAGAACTTTTAAGACAATTAATCCATTTGTCCGGCCTTTTATTTATTTTCCTGGAAAATTTATTACCATTATCTTTTTTAATAGGTATAGCTTTTTGTATAACAGTAATAGGGGAATTAATTTATCAAATAGATAAAAGAAAGTATATGCCTCTTTTTTCTAATATTCTAAGAAATTGTAGAAGGGATAAAAATGAAAGGGGATTTGTATACTTTTTTGCAGGAATCACCATGGCCATGATAGTTTTTGGGCATAATTTACTGGTTATGAATGCTGCTATTATTATTTTGACTCTAGGGGATTCTTTTTCAACACTTGTGGGCACTAGATGGGGTAAACATCAACTGATTTTCAATTCAAAAAAAACATGGGAGGGTTCTTTGACATTTATGATCATTGCATTTTTAGGAGCTATTACTCAAATCGAACCAGTTACTGCTATGATTGGTGCAATATCGGGTGCTATTAGTGAGGCTTACAGTCCAATAGATGATAATTTAACCATTGCTTTAATTTCAGGTACTTTTATGAGCATTTTTATTTTTTTAACTTAGTATAATTCTTTTTTGATGCACATAAAAAATCATGAATAGTTTTTTTAGTTTATTTAAAGTCTAATTGCCCTTTCTCTTTTAAATGAATATACTGCAATTACAAATATTAATAAAGATAATGTTACTGTAGGGATAAATGATAAAAGAACGGGAGCTTCCATAACTGGTGTTGATGTCATACGAACTATAATAACAGTTGGTATTAAATTTAAAATACTTTGTATAGAGGGGATGTTCATAAAAAGAGGTACAAATAGAACAAAAGTGGCGAAAAACAGTAAAAGAGTGATGGCAGAATTGGCCTCTTTTGTGCTGTCCACTAACATTGAAATAATAATTCCCATTCCAGAGAATCCTAATCCTAAAAAGAACAATAGGACTAAAAGAGGAATGCTATTATAAACCGGAACTTTAAGAAGCCATAGGAGAACTATCCATGCTGCACTTTGTATAATAGAAAATGATAATATTGGCAGTATTTTACCTATCATTACCATGGAACTGGATAATGGCGCCATCAAAAGAATTTCAAAGGTTTTTCTTTCTTTTTCACCAACTACGCTATCCGTAACAATATTGCTGGCAAGAAAAAACGGCAAAAGAACGATAAAGGGTATTATAAATCCGTACATTATTTCAACAAAATAGGAACTATCAATAGCAAGAGGAGCAGCTGAATTCTTGTTTATAGGAGTTTCTTTTAAAACTACCGGATTCTTAATAATTTTTATTTGCTGAAATGACAGTCCTTGCTTGGAAAGCTTTTGTTCAAGACGATATGAGTTCAGAGCCATGTTTATCTTATCTGAAACCACAGGATAGAAAACATTAGCATTATTAGTTTCTAGTCCAATATCGCCTTGGGCGTTTTTTAAATAAATCATGGCTACCATAGATGAGCCTAATTCTTTTATACCTTCCTGAGCAGTATTAAAATATATTAGATTAAGTTTTTGTTCTTTAAGATTTTTTTCCAGCGAGGAACCATTCAAATCTTGTGTTATTCCCACTTTTAAGATTGCACTGCCTTGCCATTGGTCTATTAAGTTGGGGTCTGTGACTATAGAACTGGCCATAGCTAGACCAAAGGCACCTAATATAATCATCAGCTGGACGAATATCAGAAGCAAATAAATCTTATTGGAAAGTATATCCTGGGATTCTTTTTGAGATAAAGCCAGTATTTTCATTTTTTCACTAATAAATTATTTTTTTATTTATTAATTTTTTCATAGAATAATCTTTTAACCATTCGAAGATTAAAAGCCCTTAATTTTTCTTATAATGGTGGTAATTCCTATAAAATCCATAAAAAGTTTCACTATTCCTGGGCGTGGCCCAAATACAATTTCGTCTTTTTTAAATAGCCATATGGCAGACCCATATGAAAAAATACTTATTATCAAAATAAATATCATAGGGATAATTATGTCTCCCCATCTGAGACTTTCTCCAGAAAAAATCTTTATTACAAGGGTCATGGTTGAAAAACTGATATTATTGCCTTGTTGTGCAATATAAGCCAACGCTGGAACAATTAAAAATCCCACTATTCCAATATATGCAAAAGTAATCCCAATTCCTGCTTCTTTGAAGTTTTTTGCATAAGCTGCGACTATGGTGGTGATGCCAACAATGGGAACTGCACTGATAATTACTATCAAGTAAACTAATAGAGGATTACCCAGTGAAAAACCTGCAACTAGCATAATTATAATCCACAAAGCCACTTGGATAGCCATGGTCATTATAACAGCTAAACTTTTTCCTAAAATTATATATGATCTTGAAATAGGCATGGCTATTAATATTTCACCGGTTTTACGCTCTTTTTCACCTACTATACTATCCACAACCAGATTTCCAAAAAGAAAAAGTGGTAAAAACAGTAAAATTGCGGTCATGATCTTTTTTATAAGTTGCATTGGAAGTGATTCTCCGGTGGTCTGCTCTTGAATTTGAGGTTCATTTATATTTTCTGAATTTGGAATAATTTTATCAATCATCTGCTGTGAAATGATAGAAGCAGTTTTATTACTTGCTAGAATAACTTCATCACGCACAACGCTTCTTTTAGGATCACTGTAATCTATTAATATCTCACTTTGGAGAGGTGAAAGATAATTTATCGAAGCACTGGTATTTTGAACTAAAAGAAGACCATTTAATTTTCCTTGTTTAAGCGATTGGGATGAATCATTATTAGCTAACCCAATTTTAAGAATTTCTGGATTTAAATTTTTTTTAAAAATCCCTTGAGGATCATCTACATCTAAAGAGGCAAATTCATTTAATGAAGGGGTTAGCCCAACCCCTTCTTGAGATTCAATATTTGCCATGAATCCATTAAAAAAGAAGACCATCATAACAAGCACTGTTAACTGGAAGAAAAAGATTAAAAGAAATTTACGGCTTTGCAATGTATTTTTAAGTTCCCATTTACTTATTGTCCAGTATCTCATTTTAAAACCTTTATAATTGTTATTAAACAGTATTATTCGTCCTGGAAATTACTCACTTTTTGAATAAAAACATCTTCCAGATTAGGTTCTTTAGTGTTTACAGCCATTATATTTGAATTTAAATGTTCAATTATGTCTGAAATGTCTTCTTTACTTTTTAACGAAATATTTAATTCTTTACCATTTAAAAAAACATTCTCGGTTCCTTTCAATGATTTAATAGAATTAAAATCATCAACTAAAAATTTCTCTGACCCATTTAAATCTATTTTTAAAATTAAATCACCATGTATTTTTGATTTCAATTGCTTAGGCGTACCCATATCCAGTATTCGCCCCTGATTTAAAATAGCTACTCTATCACTGAGGCTATCTGCTTCATCCATGTAATGTGTACACAGGATGATTGTTTTTTCTCCTTTCATGCTGCCTATAAAATCTCTAATTGTTATGGCGGTGGCGGGATCCAGTCCCATGGTAGGTTCATCAAAAATAATGATTTCTGGATCGTGAATTAGAGCACGAGCAATTCCAATTCTCTGACGCAGGCCTTTAGAAAAAGTATTGATTTTATGCTGAGCCCTGCTGCTCATACCAACCAATTCAAGTAATTCATCTATTCGGGGATATAAAATATCTTTAGGAACTCCATATAATTCTCCAAAATATTTTAAAAGATCATAAGCCTTAAAACGCTCGTATAAGTTTGGTTCTTCTGGTAAATATCCAATCATGCTTTTTATTTCAAGAGGATTTTTAAAAACATCATAACCACCAACCAGCACCTGCCCTTGATCAGGGTGCAAAATGCAAGATATAATTCTGATTGCAGTAGTTTTCCCGGCACCATTTGGTCCAATAAGTCCTAATAGTTCACCTTTTTTCACATTAAGATTTAGTTGATTTAATGCGGTAATTTTACCAAATCGTTTGGTAAGTGAATTTATTTCAATCATTTTTTTTGAAGTCAATTTAAACCCCTTTTGATATAGCAATAAAATCTTTTAAATAAAGCAATTGAAATATTATGAATTTTTAATATAAATTTATATTTTAAAACTAATAAAGTTGATTTAAATTTGAATAATATACAAAAATATTAAGTGACTTTAAAACATATATTTTCACGAATATTTAATGAATGTCCTTTAATTAACTAAAAAAAACTTAAATTCTAAATTATCCTAAATTTATGCATTAAATGTATTAAAGAGTAGATATTATGTTTATTTCAGAGCTAATCACAGTAAAAAAAGCTGAAAAAATAATAGCAGAAAATCAGAAAATAATGCCTACAGAGATAATAAAACTTGAAAATGCTTATCAAAGGGTTAACTATCGTAAATTCATATCTCAACATAGTTCTCCTCCATTTGATAGGTCTGCCATGGATGGTTATGCTCTAAAATCCAGAGAAACATTTGGATGTTCACCATCTATGCCTGGCCATTTAAAAATCATAGATCAAATTGGGGCGGGTGAATCATCAAATGTTAAAGTTGGGCCTGGTCAAGCAGTTAAAATAGCCACAGGTGCTCCAATTCCTGCTGGAGCCGATGCGGTGATAATGGAAGAGTATACTTATGAAAAAAATTGTAAACTGGATATCATGGCAACATTGAGTCCTGGTGAAAATGTTTCTTATGAGGGGGAAGATATTAAAAAAGGCGACAAAGTACTAAATGAGAGCATGGTATTAAGGCCTCAAGACCTGGCTATGATAGCTTCGGCGGGTTATGGTAATGTAGAAGTGTACCAGAAACCAAAAGTTGGTGTTATTGTCACTGGAAATGAACTGGTAAACCCAACATTTCATCTGGAAGGACCAAAAATAATTAATTCTAATCAATACACTTTACGTGCTTTGGTCAAAAGTTCTATGGCTCAATGTGAAGTTATTCATTGCAGAGACAATGCAAAGGCTATGGAGAAAATTCTTCATGAAGCAGTTGAGAAATATGATGTGATAATTACTACTGGAGGAACTGCCATAAGCAAAGGTGATGTGGTAGTTGATTCTGTGGATAAAATGGGCGAAGTTTTGATTCATGGGGTTGCTGTACGTCCTGGAAAACCATTCGGGTTCGGAATAATAAATGATAAACCTGTTTTCATGCTTTCAGGCTATCCAGTAGCTGCTATGGTATTATTTGATATATTTGTAAGACAATATCTATTGAAGATGCAGAACATACTTTACGAACATAAAATGGTAAAAAGAGTTTCAAAAAAGAAGGTTCCATCTATTTTAGGACGCACGGACTATATTCGAGCTTTTGCAGATGATAAAATAATTATTCCTATTTTGAACAAAGGTTCTGGTGTTATAAGGGCAATGGTAGCTTCTAATGCTTATTTAGTCATTGAAGAAAATCGGGAAGGTATCGATGAAGGAGAAGAATGTGGAATAATCCTTTTTAATTCTTTTAAAGTTTGATTTTTTTCATTTTTTTAAATCAAATAGTTCAAGTACTTATGATACTTAATATAACTATTAATTCGTATTTGGTAAAATATCTTAAAATTTAATAACGGACTTCTAAAAATTCCTGAACAATAACCGTTAATATAGCTAAAGAACTTATAATAACTAAAAAATAACTAAAATCATGGTGAAATTATGAACGCTTTATGGTTTTATGCCATTGCATTTGTACTAATATGGACAACGGCATTACTATTCAGAGATAAACTAAAAATTGAAGTCCATGGTCCTCTTTTAATGAGAAAAACTCAGAAAATGAGAGGCTTCATTGACAAAATTGCTCAAAGACATCAAAAATTTTGGAGATGGACCATGAATATTGGAATATTCGTGGCCTTCTTTTTCATGGGTTTAATGGTTTATTTTTTGATCACATCTCTTCAAAGCCTTTTTGTAGCTCCTCAGGCTTCTTTGATAATTCCGGGAGTAGATTTGCCAGGATCCCCTATTTTTGTACCATTGGGATATGGAATTCTAGCATTGGTTACAGTACTTTTTGTACATGAATTTGGGCATGGTATCTTAGCTCGTGTAGAGGGGGTTAGTATAAAATCTATTGGATTACTTCTGCTAGCTATTTTACCTGGTGCTTTTGTTGAACCTGATGAGGATGAAATTAAAAAATCAAAAAGTTCTTCTAAACTCAGGATATATGCTGCTGGATCGATTTTTAATCTTATGCTTGCTGCATTGTCTTTATTAATTGTTATTGGTATATCTTCTTTTATTATCCCTGCCACATTTCAGACGGACGGTATCCAAATAAGTAGTGTAGTTCCAGGAAGCCCTGCAACTGATATTTTAAAAGAAGGAATGGTCGTGGAGAGCATCAATGGTGTTTCCACAGATAACTTAACCAATTATCAAAGTGCTTTGTCTAATTTAAAAATTGGGCAGGTAGTTGTGATTGGAACAGATCAAGGCACATTTAATATAAAAACAGCTAAAAATCCCAATAACTCTACTAAAGCATATATTGGCATAAGAAGTACAATAAACAGAGAAGTTAAAGAAAATGTGGCAAAAACTTATGGTAATCAAATTCCATGGGTTTGGATGTATCTTCTAGAAATATTCAACTGGATTTACATGCTTAATTTCCTGGTCGGGACATTCAACTTGCTTCCGATGAAACCTCTTGATGGAGGGTTAATGCTAGAGGAAGTATTGAGGTATAAACTTTCAGATAGAATAGTTAAACCAATAATCAACTCGGTATCAACTTTTATCATACTAATAATAGCCATAAGCATAATATGGGGAACTGGAAGAGGTTTGTTGCTATTGTTTTAAGAGATTTATATTAATATTTTTTAATTATTTTAAATATTTTATTTAAATCTAAAAAAGATATTGTAGCTTATCTTGACTTCATACAATTAAAACAGACTTTACCATCTCTATTGGTTTTATATATTTTTCCACATGATGGGCATTGAACAGTTTTCATTTTTTTCTTTTTTATAGGAACTGCTCGATCCTGGCATTGGCATTTGATACCTACCATTTTTTTTGATGCACGGCGTTTCGTCATTTTTATCACATATTAATAAATAATAAACTAAAAACTAATAACATGATCTATTTTTTCCATTAAATCTCCCACTACATTTCCATAACCATCAAAAATCTTTATCCCTAGGATTAAATCATTTTTTTTTATACCTCGGGCATTTAAATCATTTTTTGAGACATTAATTTCATATTTTTCACCAATGTAATGAATTAAATCACTATGAACATGACCCGATGTAGCACCATAGACTCCATTACCAATTAAATAAACATGAATGCTGTCATGATCCATATAAAGTTTTAAAAGCTTAATAAAATTATTAAAACCTTCTTCTTGAGGTGTTTTTGTTACTATAAACCCAATTATCATTTTATCACTTATCAATTTATTAAAAGAAAAATTAATATCCTTCCCACCCCATAATTTTCATCATTTCGACCCCCACGGTTTTTTTAAGACATTCAACTTGATCCTGGTGCCATGGTTCCTGTAGTTGAAGGCAATCATCTAAAAATTTGTCTCCAGAAAGTATTTTCATAGAAAAGGCCATACATGTTTTTTCTCCACATTCCTGACAGTTAGTTTGAGGAAGGCACTTATAAATATTTAGAGGACCTATACCTGAAATATCAAGATCAATATCTTCAATTTTTTTATTATCTTCATGAGTACTGTCTAAATCATCGTAGGTCTGGTTAATTGTCTTCATAACATCGGTAATTATTTCCACGGCATCTTCTTTATCTAGTGCCTTGTTCATTGTAACTTTTCCAGACGGATAAAGAGTAATTAACCTATTATAAATAGAAAGAGTCAGAATATTTTTCTTTTTCACATAATTGACTTTGCCTGGAGGATATTTAAAAATTAAACTGGTTATAACTTCTTCTAATGGCTTATCCAATTCCATTAAAACCCTAACTTTACCTTCAGTAGCTATACAAGGCCTTATGTTTTTAATGATTACTTTTTTAACCAGAGAACCATCATCTAATACTTTGTATTCCAATTCTTCCATTTTCAATCAAGACTCTCCATTTTCAGAATTTAGAATTAATTATTAAAGAATTAAATTCGCAAAAAAGCGGTTTTTTTAGTTTTTGAGATCAAAATTTCATATAGCTCTTGTTCATTAATTAGTTCAGCTGCTTCAACTAGATCTTTTGCCATAAATCCCCGCTCTTTCAAAGATTTTTCATGGACAAATAGACTTCCTTCCGGAAATATGAGATAAGTTAAATCTTCCACACTAGGGAAATTTAATGCATTCTCACTGTCCTGATTTTTGAGAGCAGAATAAACCCCATCTCCTAAAAGAAGAACATCCGAGTCGATTTCTTTATTTAAACAAGCAATACAAATGTAAAAACCACTGAAAGCATCTTCATATCCATAAGGGGCTCTATCAATAATTATTAGTGATGAATCCAACTCAATCACCTAAACTTATTACTCTATGGCTTTTTTTTATCCATTCTGCCAGTTCATAAACACTGGTAATCGTTATCCCAGGTATATATGATTTCTGAGTACAGCTATGGCCTCGTGCAGTAGCACAACGCACACAAGCCCTAATTTTTGCCCCTTGTTTCATTAATTTTCTGAATTTTTGCGCCACATTGGGAAATGAATGAGGGTTTTGTTCTTTTTTTGGTATGTGAGTGGCATCCATATATAAAAATATATTTACTCTGTATTTTTTATATAGTGCGCTGCTGGCAATTTCATATGCTATGTCAGCATATTGGGATCTATAAGGGCCTTCCGTGAGAACAATAGTCAACATTTTTTGGGAATTATCTTCCATAGTATTATTCTATTTTTTTAAGAATAAATAATTGTCCATGAATAATAATGAATAATAGAGTTTTAAGAAATATGGGAAAATTATATATTAATAAAATGAGGGAATTATTATTCAAATTGAAAAGAATATTAATTTTAATTTTTGTCTAAATGATTATTAACCCAATTTGGTTATTAAAATGGTCCAGGTTACAATAGCTACTTTTATCAAATTTGGCCCCCTATCTAACTTATATTATTAAAAAACTTTTGTTCGGATTTTGAAGGAGAAATATCACGCCTGGATTTAAAAGGACCGTATAATCTCTTTAATCTTATTTTTTATTTCTAAAACGCATTTTTCACCAGATTCCCCTAATCTGGCAACACTACCTGGATTTAATTTTTTGTCTTGAATTGGTTCCATAACATTTATGCTTTTAGACACTTTTACACCCTTATTTTCTAGTATTTTATCCGTACAGGAGTGTTCGCACCCATTCACAGCAAATATGGGATATTTTTTTATAATATCTTTAAAACCTTCTTTATCTGCCGAAGTAGCAGTTATACAAATGGATATGGTATTTTTAGTTTCTTCTACTGTGTCAGAACATGCAGCACGAGCAATAAGGCCATAAGGACTCATTCCATTACAAGGACACAATGCAATTTTTTCTTTTCCCATTTTAATTCTCCGGAATTCTTTATTATGAATAAATGAAACTAAATTAAATTTTTCAATTAATTAAAGAATTAAAATCTATTAAATTTATAAATCATCATTAATTCTATTAATCGGTTATTGGTAAGGTAATAATCAATACTCTTTTAGGCCATGGATACAATCTACCTATGGGAAATGGTAGATTCGGGTTTTCTAGGACTGAAATTATTTCAAAAACACCCAGCTCACCATCTTGAAGTAAATAAATATTTTAAGCCGGTGAGTCAGAAATTGCCTTAAACATTTCTGCTTTATTTGTAATTTTTTATCATTAGGATTTTTGTAACCTTTCAATTTTTCAATCTGGCTATTAGTATGTTTCGTAGTCCTTTATTTCACATATTTTCAAATAAATCATCCGGTTATCAACTTTTATTTTGACAATCAGGACAAATATAATCATCTTTATCGGTTTTAAATACCTTATCGCATTTTTCACATATGGCTTCTTTAAGATGAGAATCCTTTTGCACTGTTATTCCCCAATTACATGAAATTCCACCCCTACTGTGGGTGTTTTTCATTCTTATTTTTTCATTTTCTTTTTTAACCATCAAATCACTTATTTTATGAAGTAACAGCACTTATTTGTATTCTTTTCTTTAATTTTAAGGTGTTCATTTTCATTCTGTGGAAGGAAAATCATCATAAGTAAATACACTCTGGCTACAGCTATAAGTTTATAGGGTCAATTTATCTTTATTAAAAAATCAAGTGTATTTCGGCGCGTCATGATGATATTCTCAGTGAGTATAGATCTCATTTTCTGATAAAATTTTCAGAAGCCATAAATTATAGCTAAATTAGGATTATTAAATTCTCATACCAAAAAAGTATTATTTAATGGCTTTAAGTTGTATACTAATTATTTTTCCAATTAGTCTTTTATCCATATTCTGTTCGGTGAAAAAGTGCTGTTCTAATATTTCTACTTCTTTAAAACCCGCGTTTTTTATCGTGTTTAAATAAATCTCCTTTTCCATGGCCCCACTTACACATTCGGACCAGGCCTGAAAACTTTGTCGTATTTCTTCAGGAATTAATCCTTCTGTTACCAGATCAGAAACTAAAATTCTTCCGCCAGGTTTTAAAACCCGAAAAACTTCTCTATAGCATTATTCTTATCAGGAGTAAGATTAATGACACAGTTGCTTATTATTACATCAATAGAATTCTCTTCAATGGGTAAATTTTCTATTTCCCCTAATTTGAATTCTACATTGGTGTAACCACCATTTTGGGCATTTTTAACGGCAGTTTCAATCATGTCAGGGGTCATATCTACCCCAATTACTCTTCCATTTACCCCGACTTTATTGGCTGCAAGGAAAACGTCGATTCCACCACCGGATCCCAAATCTAGCACGGTTTCTCCAGCCTGGATATCTGCTAGTGCGGTGGAGTTTTCACAACCTAAGCCAAATACTGCCTCTTCAGGAATACTTTTAAGTTCTTTGGTACTGTAACCAGCAGCCTGTGCCTGTTTGGTGATTAAATCAGAACTAGAATTACAGTATGAACAAGAGGAATTTTCATTTTTTGCTATTTTGGAATACCTGTTTTTTACAAATTCCTTAATTTCTTTTTCCTGCATTTTAAAACCTTTAAAAATTTTTAAATTTAATTTTTAATATCATTATTTGTATCGATTTAAATTCATGGATATTTATATAAATATTGTAGTATATTAAATTGATATAGTATGATATTTTAAAAATCGATAATAATGCCTTAAATTGATAAAGATCACTAGGTAACATTTTATTATAATTTTTATTCTATACTCCTATGAATTATAATCCCCACAACTTATAAGGAAAAATTTACAAAATATTCATAGAAAATAACTTAATAATTAATTTCCCTGCAGGAGAAAAAAGCAAAATGAAAGTAGTAATAATTGGTGGGGGGGCTGGAGGGCTTTCCACAGCTTCCAACATACGTAAATATGACGAAAATGCAGAAATAACCGTTATAACTCGGGATGAGCACATAGCATACTCTCCATGTGCAATACCCTATGTATTGTGTGGGGAAGTAGATTGTTTTGAAAGTATAATTATGCATGAACCCGAGGATTATTTAGAGAGGAATATCAATGTTATAACTCGAGCCGAGGTAGTTGAGGTAAAAGAAGCGGAAAATACCATAAAATACCATCTCCAAGAAGGCCAAAATGTAGTTCAAAATGAATTGGAATATGACTATCTGGTAATCGCCACTGGAGGATCTCCTTTTATTCCACCTATGGAAGGGTGTTATTTGGATGGAGTTTTCAAAATTCGAACTATAAAAGATGGACAACAAATAATGGGGTGGGCTGAAAAAAGCAAAAAAGCTATTGTGGTAGGCGCGGGTCTCATAGGATTGGAAATTGCTTTTGGCCTTAAAAATATGGGCTTGGATATTACTGTCACGGAAATGCTCCCTCAAATCGTGCCCCGTTCTTTGGATCCAGACATGGCCAAAATAGTCCAAAATTATATTGAGAAACTAGGAATAAATGTTATTTTAGGCAAACCCATAGAAAAAATCATGGGAGAAACCATGGTTGAAGGGGCTGTTTTGGGGGAAGAAGAACTAGAAGCAGATATGCTTATTTTGGCTACTGGTGTAAGGCCAGAAATAGCAATGGCTAAAATGGCAGGCTGTGATATTGGTAGATGGGCCATAGAAGTCAATGAAAAGATGCAAACATCCGTACCAAATATTTATGCTGTTGGTGATTGTGTTGAAGTTTTTGATGCCATAACTGGCCATAATACTCAATCTCCACTGGGATCAACTGCGGTAAGGCAGTCCAAAATTGCTGCTAAAAATATTGTTGGAATGAAGGCAGAATTCAAACCGGTTTTAAATTCTATGGTTTCTAAAATAGGGAATCTAGAATTTGGAGCGGTAGGATTAACCGCAACTTTAGCACTTCAAAATGGTATTAAAGTAGTTTCGGGGAAGAAAAAAGCATTGACTAAGGCTAGATACTATCCTGGTGCGAAAAGAATCGATGTTAAGATGGTTTGTGACATGAATGGCAAAATTATAGGCTGTCAAATTATTGCAGAGGAGAGAGTAGCTGAAAGAATTGATACAATGTCGCTGGCCATAGCTCAAGGATTAACTTGTGCAGAACTTTCTAACATGGAATTTTCATATGCGCCACCTGTTTCTATGGTTATAGACCCAATTATTCTTGCAGCGGAGGATGCTTGTGAAAAGTTGAAACGTTTACAAAAAAGGAAGGAAAATAATAAAGATTCCGTTAATAAGAATTCTAATAATCTTAGTTCCTAATGCTATTTGTTAGAGGAGTAAGACTTATAATTGGCCTTCAATCCAATTCATTTAATTTTTTTATTTTATCTTTCATTTGGGTTGTTATTTCTAGGTTTATTTCAGAAATAGGCGTAAGAACTATGCGATGACCAAAATTCTTCTGTGTTTTTTTTATTTGATAACGGTAACCATTAAATTCTTCTAAAGCCGCAGCTGCGGTGTTAGAATAGGGGCAAGTGGTTAAAAGTACTGATTGGCTTTATACTAGCTACATATTCCAAAGAATCTATTTTTTACTTCCAATTGATAGTATCTTCATTAATTTCATAATCAAGGCCCCTGGCAAACTTATTAACCTGATGAAATAATCATTAACCATTTTCATCACATCTTCTTCGTTGTGGAGTGTTATTCCATGAGTTTTCAGCTGTGTAAAAAATAATTTACCTATCTCTCGGGTCACGGCGCAAGATCCTCTTCCACATATCTGCCATAAGCTTTGTGTTAGGGCATTTATCATAATATTTTGTGGAGCTTCTCCGGAGGGGACCGCTGCATTTTCATTTAGTTATAAAAATTTTCTTTTCCTACACCACATAGAGGACATATCCAGCTGATGGTAAGTCATCTAGATTAGTACCAGCCATAATATCTTTTCCTGAATCGCCCTTGTTTGAATCATATATGTAACTGCATTCGCAATGATATTTCATTTTAACACACCATATATTTATTAGAGTTGGGAATTGGAAATAGTGGTTTAAAAGGCTATTTTATATATTACAGATTTTCTATTAATCGATAAACAATTTAAAAATAAAAATAAGTTAATGTTTTTTTAGATGATTTTAGGGATAACAATCTAAAAATGGGATGGTTTTTCAATTAAAAGTATCTCTCCAGCATTCCCTGTAACATTTTGGCGTGCCGGGCTTCGTCCCGGGAACTTTCATCGAAGAAATCATGGGCAGGGTCAATGTCGCACTCTTTGGCCAGTTTGGCCGCTGCCTTTTTATCATTGTTGGCCATGGTTTCGCCTTTCAACATCATTTCAAGGTTTTCTTTTAAGGAAGTTTTAATAACACCATTCAATTCAGCAAAATGCGATGCATGTTCTGCTTCTTCCCATGCAATGGTCTTCAAGGTTTCAGCAATTTCTGGAAGCCCTTCTCTTTGGGCTAATCTGGCCATGGCCAGGTACATTCCTACTTCCTGACATTCACCATTAAAATTGGCAGCCACAGCTTTTTCTAAGTCAGTTCCTTTACAAATTCCAATTTCGTGTTCGTTTATAATTTCCATATTTTATTCCTCCAAAGGGGTTATTTATTTTTGTGAATTTAATGCCCGGTGACGGACATCATGTTTTTATATTTTATTTGCAAGGTTAGGAGTTTTTAGCGAAATATAAATTAAATATTTTGGGATTTAAATCAGATATTAATTATAATGATTCAATTTTTTCTGATTTTTACAGATTTATAAAGTTTTAACTTCCTGGGCCAGTTTTTTACCCACTTCAAAGATGGCACCAATTTCATCCTGGTTAGGAACATATAATATTTCGTATTGTTCTTTGACATTGAATCCACAGCCAGCTAAATCCTTGGCCAAAATGGATGGTGCTCCTCCCTGACCTCCCATAGATCCAAAAGTCACTGCAAGTCTTTTTCTTCCAGTACGATTGAATTTTAAGCCGCGTAGATAGTAGATGAGATCTCCCACACTTGGGAACGGTTCATCATAAATGGTTGGTGCACCTAGAGCGATAGCTTTACTGTCCAGTATAGACTTCACGATCTCACTTCTCTCATCTTCGTGGAGGTAGTATATTTTCACGTCTACTCCTTCACTCATCACTCCTTCTGCCAGTGAATGTGCAAGTTTCTGTGTGGAGGAATGCATGGTATCGTATACGATAGTGACTTTGTCATCGCACTTTCCAGTGGCCCATTCACTGTAGGCCCCGATAACTTTCTTAGGGTCTGTCCAGATTTGGCCGTGAGAGGGTGCAATCATTTTTATTTGCTCTAATAATCCCAAATCTGTGACTTCCTGGAATTTTTTCAACACTAATTTGGATAGTGGAGTAATAAGGTTGGCATAGAACTTTTTAGTGGCATCAATCAGAACATATTCTGGAATTTCATGATCGTATCTTTGTGGGAAGCACAAATGCTGTCCAAAAGCGTCGTTAGGGAATAATATGCCGTCTTCCACAAGCAATGTGAACATACTATCAGGCCAGTGCAGAAGGAAAGCTTCTAAAAAGGTCAGAGTTTTTCCACCTAGTTCCAGAGTTTGGCCGGTACCTACTTCTAGGAATTCTGCTCCTTTAAGAGCAGGGAAATGTTTTAAAAGCCCAGGTACTGCAATTTTAGTACAGTAAATAGGTGCTTCAGGGAATTTTTCATGTAATTCTACTAATAATCCGCTGTGGTCTTTTTCCACATGGTTTTGAACGATAAAATCAATATCAACTTCTCTTCCTTCCTGTTGGAAGGCATTTTTTATTCTGGCATAAAGTTCGGGGAATGTTCCAGGATATGCATTGTCAATCAAGACGACTTTTTCTTCTCCAAATACTAAATATGCGTTGTAACTGGTCCCATTCAAAGTGTATCCGTGGTAGGTCCGCAAATCCCAATCTAAAACTCCTACCCAGTACACTCCTTCAGCAATTTTGGTTGCTTCTGCTTTCATTTTCTCACCGTATACTTCCAAATTCAATTTTTTCTTAAAAATTTACAGTTTTTCAAATTTTTGTGAACAAGCATACAAATTAACTAATTCATCTAACTTGTTCGTACGTTCCCGAATATACTATACTATGCGAACTAATATATAATATTTTCTGTTCGTTAGTTACTGAACATTCTATTAGGGGCGAACTATTATATACTAAAAGCACTAAATAATTAGTCAGGTAGATTTGATGGAAACTCAAAAAAGCATGCAGAAAAAAATTAGACCGGGGATGGAAAATAAAAGTCCTATAACTATTTTTTCAACTCCTAAAGGACTTAATGTAGTTAAAAGTCCAGTTAAATCCATTATACTTTCTGCTTTAAGAGAAAAAGAGATGAGTTTTGATGAAATAGTTAAAGTGACAGGAAAGTCCAAATCAACAGTTTCGGTGCACCTCAAGGCACTCACTCAGGATGGAATACTGGGATCTAAAGCGCACCCGGCTGACCAGCGAAAAAAGATATTTTTCATTAATTCACGTTACATTGGTGAATTAAATCAACAGGAAGTTCAGGAAAGGAAAGAAGAAAAAGTGGAATTCCTAATACAAAACTTAATTGATAAGGGAGATTCTTTTGAATTTTTCAAGCTCATGTTTCACACATTACGGGTGGTAATGATCAAAGAGGGTATAAACCTGGATCCCATATTAAACCAGACCGGGATGCGAATTGGGGAAGTATTTTACCGAAAACTGGAAAATAAAAACACTTCGGAACTTTTAAATAACTTGACCCAATTCTGGACCTCTAATGGACTGGGAAGACTGGAAATAGATAACCTGGACCCGGTAACGGTGAGAGCCTATGATTGCTTTGAATGTGGCCTGCTTCCTAATGTGGGAAAATCAGCATGTGCGCTGGATTCTGGAATACTGGAAGCTGTTTTTTCTGCCCATTTCTCTCAGGAAGTTATAATAAATGAAATTAAGTGCTATGCTCGGGGAGATAAATACTGTTGCTTTGTAATAGAACCTTTGGAAGAGTTTTCTAAAGAAGAGTTGTCTAATGATTAATTTTTGAATATAGTTGAAAAATAAAATATTTGTAGCGAATTGATTTAATAGATAAATTTTGTTAATTGAGTACAAATTTTTATATTTAAATCCAATAAAAAATCCATAATAAAAAAAAAGGGGAACTAATATGGAAAATCAACAATTTTCAATAGTAATTAATGCTCCAAAAGAAAAGGTATGGCACACCATGCTTGATCTGGATACTTACAAAATATGGACTGAACCATTTATGCCGGGGTCGTTCTATGAAGGGGACTGGAATCAAGGAAGTAAAATGCTTTTCCTGGCACCGGATGAGGAAGGGAAGATGTCTGGAATGGTGAGTCAGATTAAAGAAAGTAGGCTGTATGAATTCGTTTCTATTGAACCTAAAGGTGTTGTGGAAGATGGAAAAGAAAATATTACTGGTGAAGAGGCCAAAGAATGGGCTGGATCATTTGAAAATTATACCTTAAAAGAGATTGATGGCAAAACTGAGGTAATAGTAGATTTAGCTACGCCTGAAGAAATAGAGGAAGAATTAAAGCAGTATCTTCTGGACGCCTGGACAAAATCTCTGCAAATACTAAAAGAACTGGCAGAGAAATAAAAGGTTAAATTAAAATAATTAATAATTAGTTAATTAAATTAATCTTTTTAGATTTAATCGACTTTAATCTCGGGAAAACTTCACCAAGGTGGTGGAGAGATACTTCTTATTTTTAACAAAACCTTGAACCACTTCTTCGCTTTTCATAGTACAGTTTTGTACTGAAATGATATCCTTATTCCTGGCATCTGCTTCAATTGTTTTTTCCAGTAAATCACCATGACGGGAAGTTTTCATTATAACAAATGTATCTCCATCATCCAGAATACTTTTCAGTCGATGGTCGACCTTGGGAACAATAACCAGTATTTCGTCTTTTTCTACCAGAGGAATACCGGCGGCGGAGGCACAACCAGTAAAAGAAGTTATCCCCGGAACCATTTCCACATCATACTCCTTTTTCAGTATTCGTTTTTGAAGATAAGAGAAGGTACTGAATATAGATGGATCTCCCAGGGTTACGAAAGCCACATCCAGTCCCTTTTCAAGATGAAGGGCCACCAACTCTGCAGCCTGGTCCCAGTGTTCTTTCAGAGAGGTTTTATCCTCTATCATTGGAAATAATGGTTCAATGGTTTTATAATTGTCTTTTCTATTATTCAGTGTGGACTGAACAATGGCCAGAGCAATACTGGGCTTTTCAGGGGCAGATCGAGGGGCGCAAATTACTGGCACATCACTTAAAATCTTTCCCGCTTTTATGGTAAGTAGTTCAGGGTCTCCAGGACCAACACCTACTCCTATTAACTTTCCTTTTGACATAAATACACCTTAACATAATTATTATTCATTTTTATTGATTAATATTGTTTTAAATTAAAATTTGTTAATAATACATTATTATAATTAGAAAAATATTTAAAATTTAACTAATTAACCTTAAACTTATTAAACATTATAAAAAGAAACTTTTAAAGTTTTACACCTAGGTTCTGGTTATTATTTCTCAGGGAGACCTTTATTAATAGTTTTCAAATGGTCTCTTTAAACCTATTTATAACATCAAAACTAATATAAGTGGCATGCCAAACCCTCTTTTTTGTCCCGATTGTGGAATGATGAGAAATCGCTGTATATGTAGCGAAAGGAATAAAAATAAGAGTAAAAACTCTTTTAAAGGTAAAATAGAAGCTTATGTTAAGCCAGAGGGAAGAAGCAATATAAAAAATAGGGACATACTTTATAGTAAACCTTCGACACACTCTTCCGCCAAAACTTCACTTAATTCCACAAAATCGGTAAACAGTACTATATTATCCTCTTCTCGCAGAAAGGAATTAAAAAACAGATTTCCTAACATAAATGATGAAATAATTGACAATTTCCCATTTCCTAACCCCCGGCATGGTCAACTGGACATTATAGCTGATATCCAAAATGCTATTGATGAAGGATTCCGGTACATTGTTCTGGAAGCAGGAACCGGAACCGGAAAATCAGGTATAGCCACCACATTGGCCAGGATATACGAACCGGCCTACATCCTCACAATGACCAAGCAACTGCAGACCCAGTATGCCAAAGAATTCAATTTTGCCCAGGTAAAGGGCCGCGGAAACTTTTCCTGCAAAACCGATGACCTGGAGTCCGGCTGTGATATCGGGACTTGCCAGACTACTCCTAGCTCCAGAAAATTCCACTGTCGCTATGGGGTCAGTAAATCTCCTACTATCGGCGCTATAGAGGCTTTTGAAGATTCTTTTGGTAATTCTGTCTTTTTTCAATCTTCTGATCACTGTCATTACTGGGATCAGAAGGTGGAAGCAGTCAACAGTGATATAACTCTAATGAATTACGATTATGCGCTCCTGGAACTTAATTATGTAGGGCATTTTGGCTCCAGAGACCTTATGATTTTAGATGAGGCTCATAATATTGAAGATAAGCTTATGAGGAGATTGGAAGTAATAATTTCCAACCAAAGGTTGAAAAAGGACATTAAAAAAGTGGTTCCTCCTAAAATGATGGCTTTTACAGATCCTATGGATTGGATTTTACAAGTGGAGTCTTTAAAAGAGTCTTATCAGGACATAAATGTTAAGGATATGCCTAAAAACAAGGCGGACCGTATAAACCACACGGTGTCACGTCTAGGTGATTTGGCAGATAACTTGGAAAAAGAACCCAAAAATTGGGTGGTTGATCCTACACAAGATGGAGTTTCATTTAAACCGCTTAGGGTCCATCATTATGCGGAAGAACATTTATTTAAACACGCAGAGACCTGTATATTCATGAGTGCTACTATTTTATCTCATCAAATGTTCTGCAAGTGGCTGGGCATGGATCCGCGGGAAGTGTATTTCATTAAAGTGGATAGTCCATTCCCTGCATCTAAAAGGCCTATAGAACTTAAATTGGCTGGAAAAATGTCTAAAAATCGTATAAAAAGGACGGCTCCTGATACTCTGCCTATTTTGAATAAGATCCTGAAAAGGCACCGGAATGACAAGGGACTTATTCACACCCATAATTACCAATGTCAGAATTATATTCTGCAAAAAGTACATAATTCTCGTTTAACTGGCCATAATTCTATGAACCGGGAACGGGTTTTACAACACTTTGAAACCAGCCTATCACCGCTGGTTCTGGTAAGTCCTTCCATGAGTGAAGGGGTGGATTTACCCTATGATAAATGCCGATTCCAAGTAATTTATAAGGTTCCCTTCCCCTATCTTGGAGATCGGCAGGTAAACATGCGTCGGCAACGTGACCAGAAATGGTACGCCTATAAAACAGTAATGACCTTGATGCAGGCATATGGTAGGGGTATGAGGGCACAGGACGATGAATGTTACACTTATGTGCTGGATGAGAATATAAAAATGCTATTTAAGAGCCCTTTATATCGTTCACTGGTTCCAGAGTTCTTTAAAGAAGCAGTTATTGAAGATGAATAAATAATTTGGGCTAATTAATCATTCGATCAAAAGACTTTTGAAAAATATAACTATTAAAAAGGTTTTTTATTCCGGTTTGTAGCTTCATTACATTTTTTATTCTTTTTTTCCGGGTTTCAGATCTTGGCACTGATAATAAACCACAAGATCTGTTTTTTAACTGAATCAGTAAAACCATTATAATTGTCCAGGGCCTTTTTATTCTTTTTAAATACTTTTTCTAAATCCGGGGAATAATCAAATCTTCCACATCATCCAGATGGTCCAGGAACCATTTTTTTAGCTTTTTCAATTTTTTCGACCAGCCATAGTCATGGATCCATTTTATGAGCTTTTTTACCCTTTTGTTTAAACGAGAACGGGTGTTGCTGGTCTTGCGGGGGGTAAATAACTGTAGGTATCTATTCTCATCCAGCGTATTAACGGTGCTTCAATCCATCCAAAGCTCAAAACTTCCTCCACTGAATCACCATAAGATAATGTGGGATGTCTCTCCCTTTTTTAAAATTAATAATCCAGATCTCCAGGGGATGTGGCATGATTTTCTTCCAACCATTTTCGCTATCTTCACGTGAAGGAGGATATAACGGCCTAACTTAGAATTAGAAGATTTTTGCATAGATAGAATATGTTATTGTTTTTATTAAATTTTAGTTATAATCTTTGATAATATATTCATCAAATGCAAGAATTTGTTTAATAAGTAAAATAAAAGACTAAAATAGTTTTTCTGAAAATAAAATATTTAAAACTTTTAACATACAAAAGAATCAGAATTTATTTATTTTAGTTCTCTAGAGACATTAGAATAAAAGGATTGATATTCACTTTATTGAAAATAAGCATTTATATAAGAACTTCAAAATCAATAATAACGGACCCGGGGGGATTTGAACCCCCGATCTTGGGATCCGAAGTCCCACGTCATATTCCAGGCTAGACTACGGGCCCTTAAAATATATTATATGATTATAAGTAAATTATCTGTTAGATGGTTTTCCCTTATAAAGTATTTGTTTTAAATGATATGAATGTTTTTTTCTTACAAACGTGATAATTCATAATCTTTTTATAATTAATATCTATTTTATATTATAATCATATTTACTACAATAAACTAATAATAAATATGGAATCAATTGATATTTAATTAATCTATTAGGAGACCAATTATGCTTGCCAAAAGAATTATTCCATGCTTAGACTGTGATCTTCAAGTACCGAATGGAAGGGTAGTAAAAGGAGTGGAATTTAAACAAATTCGTTATGCTGGGGAACCCGTCGAATTGGCCACTAAATACTACGAAGACGGGGCTGACGAAATAGTATTTTTAGATATAACTGCTTCCCATGAAAGAAGAGAAAGTATGTACGAAGTAATAAAGGCCACTACTGAGAACGTTTTTGTGCCAATATGTGTTGGGGGAGGGATAAGAAAGCCTGAAGACTATGTTAAAATGCTTAAAGCTGGTGCAGATAAATGTTCCACCAATACGGCGGCCATTCACAACCCAGATTTAATCAGTGAAGCTTCCAAGATCGTTGGCTCCCAGGCTTGTGTCATAGGCATAGATGCTAAAAGAAGGTATGTGGAAGATGAAAGGGAAGTAGAGGACAAGATAGTTGTAGAAACAGAAAAGGGCTTTTGCTGGTTTGATTGCAGTATATATGGTGGAAGGGAATTCACAGGTATTGATGCCATTGCTTGGGCTATGGAATGCGAGGACCGGGGAGCTGGAGAGATTCTTTTAACTTCCATGGATAGGGACGGTACAAAAGACGGTTATGATCTGGAATTAACCCGGGCCATAAGTGAAAGTGTGAACATTCCAGTAATTGCTTCGGGTGGTGTAGGTAATCCGCAACATGTTCTGGAAGCTTTCACATTGGGCAAAGCAGATGCTGCTTTGGCTGCAAGCATCTTCCACTTTAATGAGTATCCTGTGCCTGTGGTGAAGGACTTCTTGAAGGATAATGGTGTTGTGGTTAGGGAGTGAATCATTTTTAGAATTTTTTTCAGATAATCTATTAATTTGGGTGTAAATTATGAAATAAACAACTAAACAAAAAAATGAGGATTCGAAAAGCATGGAACTGGCCAAGATAGCCGAGATGCCAGAACCAGATCGGGCCATGGGCCAGCGAATCCATGAGATCATCAAAACCACTGCACCAGACCTCAAGCCGAGACTCTGGTACGGAATGCTGGCCTATTCCAAGGACGGCAAGGTCATCTGCTTTTTCCAGAACGCGCAGAAGTTCAAAACAAGGTACTCCACCTTAAGCTTCAATGAAAATGCCAACCTCGATGAAGGCAATATGTGGCCCACGGCCTTTGCCTTGAAGAAATTGGAGGCCAATGAAGAGGCCAGGATTATTGAGTTGGTGAAGAGGGCGGTGAGTTGAGGATGGCTATGGTCGGGAATTGAATCTTGTTTACTGTAACATGTTCTGGAAGCTTTCACATTGGGCAAAGCAGATGAAATTTTAATATTATTTAATTTTAGTTTTTTAGCCCAAAACTCTTTAAAATCAAATCCTTCAAAATAATTATTTACTTATAGCTTTTTTATCAATTAAAAAGCGGCTAAATGATCTTAAGGTTCAAAATATTAAAAACATAAATTTCCATTAGATTATTTATCATAATTCTATTCCATACCCAAAACATCACTCATATCACACACCACTCCATCAGGGGCCCTAATCAAATATCTAACGGCCTTCATGGCCCCAGTCACAAATGACTGTCTGCTGTGGGCTCTGTGAATTATTTCAATCCGTTCCCCTTCTCCTGCAAAGAGTACAGTGTGATCGCCTATGATGTCTCCACCACGAATGGCATGTATTCCTATTTCTCCTGGGGTTCGCTCCCCTACCATTTCCTGCCGGCCATGGACACAAACATCATCTTTATCTCTTCCCAGTGCCTGGGCCATTATTTCATAAGCTTTAAGGGCAGTTCCTGATGGTGCATCTGCTTTATGTTTGTGGTGGGCTTCTATTATTTCCATATCATAATCATTTAGAATCTTGGCCAGATCTTCGATGACGTTAAAGAATACATTCACTCCTATGGCCATGTTGGACGAGATAACTGCTTTTATACTATTTTTTTCTACAGCTTCCCTTATTTCAGCTAATTGCTCATCTGATAATCCAGTGGTGCCTACCACTACATCAACTCCACATTCTGCTGAAATTTTAATGTTACTGGTGGCGATATGGGCTCTCGTGAAATCAATCAGGACATCAGGGCTTTTTTCCTTTAAGACCTCAGCCAGTTTTTGGGCACCATTTATAGGAACACCTATATTTCCTACACCTATTACTTCCCCCAAATCTTTTCCTTCCAGTGGAGTATCTGGTGATCCCATGGCCGCCACCAGTTCCATATCGTCCTGTTTTAGAATGTTTTTAATTATCTTAGTACTCATTCTTCCATTAGCACCAGTGACTGCTATTTTAATCATCTTTTATATCTCCATTTACAAATTTAGGTCATTAAATTATTAAAAATTAAAAAAAATTATTCTGCTTTCTCTACCCATCCTTCCGGAACTTCTTCCGGTGATACCGGCGAATCTTCACCTAAAGGTATTTCTTTAAGGAAGAAGGCCCCAATTAATCCTGCCAGGGCCAGTATAATTGCTAAAAAGAAAATATTCTGGATAGAAAGTATCAGGGCTTGAGTTTTACTTAAAGTAGCAGCAGAAAGCATGGTGAGATTCATGATGTATCCAAATACTGGAACAAACAATATAGTTCCAATATTTCTGAAAAACCGCATGGAAGCAGTTACAATGCCTATATCTCGCAAGTTAAATGCATTCTGAGCAGTTATATTGAATAATGGATAAGCCATTCCCGAACCAATACCTAGAACCGTGGAATAAGCTACCAGTAGATAATATGGTGTATTTACATTCATGGTAGAGAGAAGCACCACTCCTATTCCGATTATAATAAATTCAGCAATGACCAGCTTTTTATATTTCCCCGTCCAGGATATGATTTGTCCGGTGATTATAGAGGCCAGGGTAAGACTAAAAAGCATAGGAATCATTATAATCCCGGAATCTGTAGCGCTCATACCTAAAACACCCTGGGCAAATAAGGGGACGTAAATTACTCCACTGAACATCAATGCTGCTGATAATAAACTTTCTATTGATGAAACACAGAATATAGAATTTTTAAATAATCGCATTGGTAAAATAGCTTCCACTGCTTTTTTTTCAGCTTGGATAAACAATATAAACATCGCTGCTGAAAATAAAAAGAGTCCAACTATCTCAACTAAGGGATAGGCATTTAGATCTCCAGCAATGGTTAATGCCAAAAACATGGAACTTAAAGCTAAGGTAAAGGTAATGATTCCTGTATAATCAATGACTTTTTTAATATCAGGTAATTTGAAATTGGGAATTGAATAGAGAATCAGGGCCACGGCAATGATCCCAATGGGAACATTTACAAAAAATACTCCTCTCCATCCAAAATTATCTGTAATTACGCCGCCCAGAACTGGTCCTAAAACATCGGCTAGGGCAAATACAGTAGCCATTATTCCCATGTACTTGGCCCTTTCCCGGGCACTGAAAATTTCCCCAACTATGATAAAGGGGAGGGATATTAAAATTCCGCCTCCAATTCCTTGAATTCCTCTAAATAATATCAATTGAAAGATATTGGTGGAAAAACCACACAGTATGGAACTTATAACAAAGGTGATGATTCCCGCAATTAAAATATGTTTTCTACCGTAAATATCTGATAATTTACCAAAAATGATTATGGCAATGGTGGAGGTCAACATGTAAGTGCTAAAGGGCCATACATAGTATTCCATGCCCTGCAGACTGCTAATGACTTGGGGCATAGCCGTGGCCATAATGGAATAATCAAAGGCAGCTACCAAAAGACCAACCATTAGTCCTGCCATGATCATAATTATTTTATCTTTAGCAAGGTTATAAGGGGTTTCATAATTCATTGTTATCACGGGTGGCCTATTTTCACAGATAAGTTTTTATAGTTTTGTTATTCTCTGTGATCCTTAGTTTTCTTAATTATTCTTCAAAAAAATAAAAATAAATTTTATTTTTTAAAAGATTATTCTTCCTTAAATAAGACTTTAGTTCTCATTTCTTCTAAATTAGAGACTATGCGAGATAAATCGCTAGCAGGAATACTAACCATGATTTCTTCTGGATTTATATCCATACTCTGCCTGGCGGCCACATCACCGAACCCATAAGTGACTTTTCCAGCCATATATGGGGTGGCCGCCATGGAACTGCATATGGGGGCGGCATCGGCGCCCAGTCCGTGTTCTCCAGAATCATAGGCATTGGCATGAAGTATTTCCATGCCCTGTTTAGCTTTACAGAGTATAAATATCACATCTACTTCAAATTCAGCCATTTTCAAAGGAGCAAAAACCACAGCACTAAAAATTCCAGGTTCTATGTAGGTTTCATTTTGTTTGGAGCGCTGCACGGCAGGAATATTTTTATATAATCCTCGGGGAACCATAAAAGCACCACTTTGTACATTGGCCGGGTATTCGGCCATGTCTTTAAGCCCGGAATATCTAGCACCGCCCATACATTCTTCCTCTTTCAGTGTGGAATAGAATATTTCGCCTTGCATGGCTTTTCTAAGTTTTGCACAGAATTTAGATTTGTCTTCTTCCTTTTCCACGTTTCGGGGCTCTTTCACAGACCATCCTATGGCTACTGGGTCATTCTCTAATTTTAACATTTCACTTAAATTCTCACCTAATTCATTGTAATCCATTTTAACATCTCTTTACTGCAATAAACAACTTTAATTTAATTAATCCATCAATATCTGAATTCTACTTGGATATTTCAAATATTCTTATTATTTCCTTAACATGTGGAGAAATAAATCCCCTACATCGTTGTTAAATTTCTTTCTATCGATTCCCTTGCTTTCCAGGATATCTTTACTCCAGTCGCCCATATTCACCATACCATTAAAGATTATGGATAGGAGAATCATGGCTTCAGTAGGATCTACCTCTGGCCTTATTTCACCTTCATCTATACCTTTTTGTATTGAATCTATTCCTATGAACATTATTTCTTTGAATAATTCTTTTACTTCCTGGAATTCTGCACTACTGTTCATTTTGTCCATATCAAATTGTTTTTTAATTGATGTGGGAGAATATAGGAGCCTGAAATAATCCGGATATTGATTAGAAAACTCCCTATTCACTTTTACATATAATATAAACTTATTATAACCACTATTCCCTTTTTTAACTTCTTTTTTAATCATTTTGGCCCAAATACGAATTCCACGTAAGACTATAGCAAAGTATAGCGATTCCTTATTTTTAAAATAAAGATAAAGTGTACTTTTACCTAGGCCGACCTCTCTGGCTATTTCATTCATTGAAATTTCATCAAAGTCCTTATCAGCAATTAATTTCCTAGCAGCATCAATAATATCACTTTGACGCTGTTCTCTTTCTCTTTCCTTCCATTTTGCAAGTGACATGATTTCACCTAAGATTAATGACTTAAGACAATATGACCTATCAATCTTATCTATGACTCATCGGTCAGTTACATAAACTGTGGTCATCATAACTTATAAAGATTTTGGTTAAAATTAAAATTTTAATACTATTGCCAGAAAAATTATATAAAAAATAAAAATAATTTGATTTATAATATGTTAATTTTTATAAATAATCTCATAATGCTTTGAATAGATAAATAGATGTCTTATTTTTCCCTATTTTAAAATAAATAATCATTCTTGATTTTGAAAATATCACTTAATGTGAAAATCAGCTTTCAATCAATCAACAACCTCAAAACTATCCAATTCATCATAACTCACGGCCACGGCCAGAACAGGTTCATTTAAATCAGATCCTAAAAAATAGGGGTTTATCCAGACGTGAAGGGCTTTACCAATAGTATCAATGGAAACCACAGGTCCAATAGTAACTTTATTAATTATCAGGGTTACGGGTTCGGTCTTGACATTAAATGTTTTTACGGTCATATTTTCTTCAGGATATTCAATTTCCTCAAAACATCCGCATTTTTCTATTTTTCCTATAATCTCATCTTTAAGCATTTTTTCATCCCCTTTCTAATAAGAATCACAGATATTTTTGTGTATTCCCTATGGAAGTAATGGTCATACTTAACATAATGAACTTTACTATTATTTTGTTCTTATCAGTAATTAATTTATCATCGCCAAAAACCATTATAAATCACCTCCACCATAAGACACTAAACAGAGAACTCAAGAAGGCCCTAAATTGCAAAAACGAAAACACATATTCCTGGACGATAACGCCAAAATCGAGCGAATAGCCAATAAAATAAGAAAATATGAGAAATACAAACCTCATGCTCTTAAAACCTCTGACGAAGATTTTCGACTGCAGGAAAAACTGGCCATGCTGAGTATAGTAGCCAGTAATTTCATGATGACTGGTCACAGTCCCACCCTGGTCATGACCAAGAGGGAAGAAGGAGACGAAGTTCTGCTACCTGTTGGAGGAGGTCAAAAAGACCGGGCTCGGGAGATAATATCCAAAGTGGATTTCAGGAAACTCTATCGTGGGGGAAAGGGCAGAAAAACAGATCCCTTAATGATAGTAACAGCCATCTGTATGTACGTTATGCGGAAAGATAACCCTAAAAGAGGGGACATAAGATATACCAACGATTTTATTAGCAAAGTTGGGGTAACCAAAGATATTTATCAGCACATCAGTCAAAAGCTGGACGATTATCTAAGTTCCCAAAATCTGATAGGTCGCTCTATATAGTGATATCAAAATTATTGACTGTTTTTTTCTGATAATTAAAATCATATTTACTAATAATGGTTCTGCTTTACCTTCATTGCAAAGTTTTCTGCATTTCCAAGGTCTTTAGCATTAGGTCTGCCTTTATTCATCCCCCCAAAGATCCTGAGAAAACTATTGGTGTTGAATCCTTTACATTGAAATTCATCAACAATGCTGTAACCTTTCGATTCCAGTTTTTCCCTAAGGGTAGCATGGTCTTTGGTTTTTTTGGATTCTCCGGTAATACCTGCAGTAGAGAAAAGAAAGGCATTCTTATTATTTACTTCTGGCAGCGCATCAGCCAGTTCAAGCAGAGATTCGTCGTGTTTTGCACTGTAAATACCTGAGCCAAAACCCACTAAATCATATTCTTGAAGTTCTTCAGGGTTTACTTGCTTCGACATTTTTATTTCTGCATCAAGAACTTTAGCAAAGACTTTAGCTATTTTCTCAGTGTTATGGTGATGGTATGAATACAAAACCAAAAGAGTTTCATTTGGCAAAGAATTTTTTATTTCATTAACATTTTTTTCCATTTTTCCACCTTTTTATTTCACATTTATTACAACATTCCTTTTTTTATGGCATTATCCACATACCTGTGGGCCTATACAATCTGTTCTAGTGGATAGGCTCTATCGATGAATATCTCCATTTTCAACCAGTTCTTTGAGGAAAATTAAGTTTTCAGTCTGGGGACTATTATTTTAATAAAATCTCTAAAATAAAAAATAAATCTAGATATTTATTTACTCTAGATTTAATTTAATGGAGCCAATCTTAGGTGCCAGGTAGTTGTATAAAAGTGCTATTAATGCGGTTTCAATGAAATACTGCACAAAGTTAGCTATAAATTCTCCGTAGTTTCCTGATAAAATACCTAATAACCCTAATAATGCGTATACAAGTGCTACTGCTAGGGCGGTTGGAATTACTGGTATGTTTTTAAGTTCGTGCAAGTTTTCAGATATTTGACTGAACTCTAACTGGATTTTAGCTACTCTGGTTACTATGTAGTTGTATAATAATGCAAATAAAGCGTTCCAAATAAATCCAAAGACAAAAACCATTATAGGTAATCCTAGAATTAATACTAGGGACATTATTATTCCTGCTGCTCCGAATTCTACACCTGTGGGCATGGCTGATCCAGTAGCATTGGTAAAATTAGCTGCTATTTGGCTTGCTTCAGGTAAGGTACTGATGGTGCTGAGTAATGAGAATATTGGAGTAATCAAAGCTGCCAGTACTAATCCTACGATAAAAGCCCATACTGCTCCAATAGCTGACAGTATCAGTGAATATGAAATTACTGGAATTTTTGTTACATCTTTACCATCTAATTCTAATTTGATACCACCTAATCTGGGTACTAATGTGTTGTAAAGCATTACTGAGAAAAAGCTTATTACAATTGTGCTGAAAAACGCACCTATGGGAAATAGTATAATTATGGGTATTCCAAATCCAGTTATCACATTAAATTGCCCTAATTGGGGCATAAAACCTGCAGTTTGTATGATTGTGAGTGTTACTAACATCAATACACCTGCAATTAATCCTAAAACTCCATATATTGAAGCTGACATCTTGGTAAAAGGTGTCAATTTAATTGATTTAATTTCTTTTACATCGATCATTTCTTAACCTCCATTTTAATCATTTTTCGATTACTTAATTCTAGTTTAACTCCTTAAAAGTAATTTTTCCAAAATTTCCTAAGATTTTCCTACGTTTTCCCTCCAAATTCAATCCCAATTATCAATTCATCACATGATATGAAAAAAATAAAATGAATTTAAACCTTTTGTTAAAAAAATGGATTAGTAAAAGAATCTTAATAAAAAAATATTAACAATTATTCTCTGGTTATCATTAAAAGCAAAGCTAGTGCTGTGAATTCTAGACCTAAAAATATTAAAGGAAAAACAGCGTTTATAATGGTTTCAGGAAGGTTGTATATGAAATAAACAGAAAATAAGATATTTTGAGTTAGGAAAAGCAATGAAAATAAAACTAAAGTTGTGGTGAATTTGGATTTTACTTTCAAGTATCTTTCCAAGTATACATAGAGCATACCAACTAAAAGGCAGATATTGGCGATACTGGTTATTAATGCTGAATACTTAACCAATATAAACAAAGTAGATATTATATCTGACAGTCCAAATAGACTAATTTCCATTAACATGTTCACACCTTTCAGTTTTGATAAGATCAATAAAAGTTATTCCTTAAATTCTTCCCAAATCCCTAAGAATATGTTATAATTTTTTTCCATTTCTTCAGAGAGGAAATATAATGCACCATACTTTTCGCCTGTTGATTCAACTAAGTTGTTTTCATTCAAAACATCAATATGGTGTCTGATAGTTTTATAGTCGAGTGAAAGTTTTTCTGCGAGTTTATTAGCATTATATGGTCTATTGTTAAGTTCAAGTATTATTCTGCCACGGTTTTCCCCACCTTTACTTCCGGCAATTAACCACCATAAAAATACTTTCTTCATAAGAACTCCTGCAAAAGGGACGGATGTTTAAATCTCTACGTATTGTGATAAAAGAATACTTTCCTTGTTATATCCCTATTCTGTTGAGACCATTCTTAAATATTTTGGCGCGACAATCATCTGCTTAGCTAGAGATTAGAAAATCTTCATTTCATCTGTATATGTTTTAAATATGTTTAATGGATTCCAATTTTTAGATAAAACTATATTTTCAAGCATATTACTCAAAATATGGCTGATTATTTATTGATATATCAATTCTTAGCCCTATAATAGATAGTAAATATTGATTTTCAGGATTGTTTTTACACATTATTTAAAAAATAAACATTAAGAATGATTTTCTTCCTTCTCAAATTTCTCTTTTTCTTTTTTATCATCAGTGGTCATGAGTAATGCTAACCAGCGGGTTTCTTTAAAGTTTTCTAGATATTTTATAACTACTATAGTTAAAGGAACGGCTAGAAACATTCCAATTAATCCCATAAGCCAGCCCCAGATGAATAATGATATAAATACTATGTAAACAGATATCTGAAGTCCTTTGCCGGTTAGTTTAGGAAATATATAGCTTTCGGCAATGGTATTAATTATTACGAACAGGACAGTGATGCCCAGTGCCCCCCATATTCCATATTTGGCCCAAGCTAAGAGAATAGGGGGAATGGCTGCTAGCATTATCCCTATATAGGGGATAAATCCGAGAATAAAGGCCAATATTCCCCAAAGTACGGCAAAATTTATATCAAAGAGTAAATAAATACTTAAAAAGCCCACAGCTGCGAATAGGTTCACTTTAATCCGGATTACAAAGTATTCAATAAAGTCTCCTACCAAGTCAAAAACATGTTTCAAGGTAGGATTATCTTTACCAAACCCTTTTACAAGTCTTGATTTCACATAAGGTAACTCATAAATCAGGAATATAACTGCGAATAGTAAAAAGAAACTGATCTCTATAAATCCTGCTATATTTTCTAAGGGTATATTGGAGAGCAAGAAATGGGTGATTTGATTGGCATAAGTGCCCAGGAAGGAATCGGGATTGATAGTAATATTGGGTGCGGCGGCTGCTAGCTGACTTAAACTATCCACCAGAATTGCCAATAGGCCCGCCCCCAGTACAAAGGTGGTCACTATAGTTATAAGAATAGATATGTTGTAAGAAAAACCTTTCTTTTTAAGCCACATTAAAAAAGGATAAATTAGTATGGCAATGAAAACAGAAATGAGTATTGGTCCCAGAATCGGAGCAACGTACTTCATTCCTATAAAAGCTAATATGATCACGGCTATGATAACAATTTGATTCAGAAAAGGCGGTATTTTATATTCTTCAGTCATATTTTTCCCCTATTTTTTAAATTTATAATTACATTATTTGATTGAAGTCTCAAATATATTTATTCTAAAGGCTTAATATGGAATGTTTTTGAAAATCAGTAAATTTAAGATATTATTGATGAAAATAAGATTATTCATTCAGAATACTATTTTCATATAATCCTTTATATTGTGATAGTAAAAATATCGAACTTTTTTTGCTTGGAATTATTTATATAATGATTTTTTTTTAAATTCCTTAACAAATCATTATTAATCATATATCAAATTTCAAATTATAATGGAAACAAATAAAGATAATTTTTAGTATAATATTTTCAAATTATAATTAGTTCTTGTCATGAGATTTAGAAATAACTTAATTAAAATGAGGGATGGCTATGAATTCACAAATTTCTGAAAAAAAGCGACATGAGGAATATATTGAATATTATAAGGTTAAAATGCTTAAATATGAAGATAATCCGATTTATACGCATTCTTATAACTCTGAAAAATCACTTTATGATGCAATCCGCAGTTCCACTGATATTGATGAATTTGGTAGGAAAATTGAGAAAGAAAATCTTGCAGTTAAAAATGCCATAGCCCTAATTAAAGATCATGAAACCGCTCGAAAAAAATTATATATGGAAATAAAGGAAGATATTAGGTTAAATGCGCCATTGCGAATTTTAGATACCATAGACTCCATGAAAAATGATATGGATATTGTTAATAAAGTATCTGAAATTGAAAATCAAGTTAGTAAGGAAATAAGCATTGATCTTTTTACAAACCAATTTTCCGATGATCTGGACATTTTAGAGGAAATAGAGGTTTATAAAAATGCACAAGTTCCAGATGAATGGAAAAAGAAGATTAACCAAGAAATTCCTAATGAAATGATTAGGAGAGGCCATGATGACTGGCATTCACATGTGATTCCCCAAGCTCAAATATTAAAACCAGATTGGGAGTTTGAATTCGACTTATTATGGGAGAATAGGCATAGGAGACTTCTTCCATTCTCAGATGAGATATTAAAAAAGCGAATTCAACAATTCAAAGATTATAGGGGTATTTAAATGGGCATAGGTAATATTTTCGGCGGTAACTCGGTAGTGGATACATTTCGAAATATGTATAATGAGGTCGAGGAGAAGAAAACCACGGGCAAATCTTTTGATAGAATGAAAAAAGCTTTAAATAGAATGGAACAATTGGAATCCAAGGTTGGAAGCGGCCCTCGACTCACAACACTCTTGACAAATGAAGATTTATTCACTGAGTTTTCTACAGCCTACTCGGAAGTCTTAGCTGAAATTGCACGTGAAGAATATAATGGTGTCCATGGAGATGAAAAATTATTTCAAAACACTCTTGAAGCATATGAAAAATCAATCAATGAATTGGAAGGCAAACCTAATGCGGATAAGCTAATAGCCCCTATAAAAGAAATGATAGAACTTGGGAAGTCCGGAATATCATATCCTGTGTTCTTAAGGTTATGTGAAGAGAAAGGCATGAATAAGGCATTAGAGGGTAATATAGTGGTTCGTGAATCTATTCTGGAAGATATTAAATTTGCCCAGTCAATGTATTTACTACTGGAAGTGGAGAAGAATCAAAAGATTCTGAAAGTATTTGATGATATTGCATTGAAATCTAAATTTGGAGTCCCGGATAGTTTTGAATTGGGCCTTGAAAGGAAAAAAATTGAATGGGAATACGCTCCACTGATTAAAAAATGGAACAGGACTATTCATATATGGAGTAAAATGATTGAATGTGTAGTGGACTGGATAGATTCCTACTGTTCATTTGCCCCTACTGACTATCGCTGGGCTGATAGAAGAGGCATGATTCATACTATGAAAAATATAAAAAGAAGCCAAGAATGTAATCCAGGCATCTTCAAAGCACGGGAAAAAATATTTCAAGAATATTTCCGATTAGGTTGGAATGAAATATTCACCCACCCCACATTTTTAAATGAAAAAGAAGCCAATAGGATAGAATATTCAGATGAAACAATTGACCTTATTAAAAATGCATATTCTTACTGCAAACCTTTTAATAAACCAGACCCGGAAATTATTAAAGAAGCAGAGAGAATTTATTCTAAAATTATCTGAGGAAAATAAAGAGAATATGCCTTTTAATGAAATATAAAATATAAACCAATGTTTAATACTCCATTTTAATTATTTTTTAGAGAGGCATACTATATGCTTGTATTAGTGTTTATAAAGTTTTAAAGAGGGTTTTTTAACTAATTATATTATATATTGCTCATACTCATCAAAGGAAGTTTGCTGACTTTCCAAGCCATAAATCCTCCTAAAATATTAAATGCCCATTTAAAACCAGATTCTTTCATTTTTTCCATGAAATAACCACCTCTTACACCAGATTTACAGTATATTATATATTTCTTATTTTTATCCAGTTTTTTAACTTTTTGCTGAAATTGATGGCCATCATAATCTAGATTTTCAGCTCCAGGAATATGCTCTTTTTTAAAATCGTTATATGGTCGTATATCCAGAATACTTATTTTGGGATACTCCTCCATTAATTTAAGGGCTTTTTGGGGGCTAATGGTTATAAATTGAGACATAATAAAAACTCATTAATTAATCATTTTTCATATTTCATAATTATATATCCAGATCTTCATTTTGTTCAAGATCATTGGGGCCAGTCCCACTCACAATTACCTATTTTGGTGTTTTAGGTATCTATATGGAATTTAGTGTAACTGAATCTTTCAGTAGTTGTATCTTGATCATTTATTACTCATGCACTTTATTATCTGTATATTTTTATCGTTCATAAAAAACCACATTTTTTATATTAGTTCTATATAGAACTTGGTTCTATATAATTTTTATTCCGGTAGCTTCTTATTTTTTAACAGTCCTGCTTCAAGATTCTCGGTGGATTTCTTCATGCCAAGTTTTTCTGCATCATTTTAATGATAATTTATTAAATCAGTAACTCTTTAAGGAAATAATCATAATTCAATATTATGAAAACTCATGTTTCAATTTCTGCAAGGGAAATTAAAGGGCCTTTAAACCTCTCTTTAACTATAAACAGTGGCCAAACTTCTCAACCGGCATGGGTTATAGATAATAAGTACTATAAAGAATTTTTACTAGTAGATAATCAACCATTTTTAATTAAATTATCTCAAGAAGAATTAACAGGTTCTGTAGAAATGGAAATAGAATCTAATACCGAATTTAATTTAAAACCTATCCTGGAAGAGGTAAGACGTATATTTGATTTGGATTATGACTTATCTAATTTTTATGAATTCTTAAAAGAAGACCCTAAACTGGCCCCTACTATTGATTTTTGCAAAGGTTTAAGATTGTTCAAGGCCCATAACATTTTTGAATGTTTGATTTCTTCCATATGCTCTGCTAATAATTCTATTATTAGGTGGAACCGGTCTATAAGGGCCATGCGAGAAAAATGGGGGGACTCTTATAGATTACCTTCTGGAAAGTTTCACACTTTTCCTTCTCCTTTAACAATTCTTAATCTTCCAGAGCATGAAATTGAAGAAATGGAGATATGTAGCGGGGATAAAAATATTGAAGAATGTATACATAACCTTAAAGCATGCGGGGTTGGATATAGGGGCAAATACATAAAAAAGGCTTCAAGCATGGTTAATCAGGGGTTGAAACTGGGAAAATTAGGACAAATGGGTTATGATAATGCGTTCGAGACCTTACTGGAATTTCCTGGTGTGGGTCCTAAAGTAGCAGACTGCATACTATTATATGGCTATGGGATGGGGGATGCTTTTCCCACAGATGTTTGGATTAAAAGAATAATTTCTCATCTATATTTTGATCGGAAGGATGTTCCAGTATCCAAAATAAGGGAATTTGGCCAGAACCAGTTTGGAGAATACGCAGGTTATACTCAACTTTATCTTTTCCATTATGCCCGAAAATCAGGGCTTCTGAACAAATTAAAACCAGTCAAAAAATAATCAGTTTGCAGGATAATATACATGGTAAATAATATAAAAATGGGCTGGATGAATTCTAATCTATTTGTGAGAAATATTATTCTAAAATAATCCAAATTATTCAATAACTACCCTAAAGACACATATTATAACAACAATAACCAGAAAAACTAAAATCTACCTTCTTTTTGATATTTACTCAAAGACCCAATACTATTATTATGTTTGAATATAATTAAATAAATTATATATCAATCTATGGGAAATAATTAATTTTTTTATTTTCCTATTAGAATTAATTATTAAGGAATGGTACTAGAAGTTGATTAATTATCTTATCCGAGGCAATAAGATGGGAAAAAATCATAATTTAACCAAAGAAATAATATCTCGGGATTTAAAAAATTTAAATGATAAATTATTTCATATGTTGAATCATTCTTCTCTTAAGGAAATATCTGATTTGATTTTAGAAGAATCCACTCGTCTTACCTGTAGTAAGTACTGTTATGTAGCATTTGTTGATCCGAAAAATGGGGATAGTGTAGGTATTTCATTCTCACATCTCACAACTGGCTGCCAATACTATGCTGATTTAGGTGAAGCTCGTTTTAAAATCAGAAAAGATGGGACTTACGGGGGACTTTTGGGTTACTCTTTAGATACTGGTGAGTCTTTTTTCACTCATGACCCTAAAAATCATCCTGTGGCGCATGGACTTCCTCCAGGACACGAACCTATAGAACAATTTCTATCTGTGGCAGTAAAACACGAAGGGGAGATCCTGGGCCAGATAGTACTGGCCAACCCGGAAGAAAAATATGGTCCAGAAGACCTAGAGATAGCTGAAAAAATTGCTAATAGCTATGGATTAGCCCTTAAAGAAATCATACATCAAAAATAAATTAG
>Ga0351907_1033_pt1 | contig 42079 bp, 37 predicted proteins | sample BONcelHT113001E6_FD_206861 | JGI IMG/M metagenome (GOLD analysis project Ga0351907, IMG submission 206861) | Enriched cells from coal bed in the Powder River Basin, Montana, United States - BONCAT cells T11 rep1 HSBNCT.T11.300.1.E6 ... | reverse complement strand
AGCGCCACTGGTGAACCGCCTGCGCTTTGGCAGGAGCAAAGGCGAGCGCGTCATTGACGGGCTCAACGCGCTTGCGGCGCTGCCGGACCCGCTGGGGCGTGTGCAGTACACAAACGAGCTTGCGGAGGGCCTGCGGCTATACCGCGTTTCCTGCCCCATCGGGGTGGTGGGCGTGATTTTTGAAAGCAGGCCGGATGCGCTGGTGCAGATCAGCTCGCTGTGCCTGAAAAGCGGCAACGCCGCGTTGCTCAAGGGCGGGCGCGAAGCGCTGGAGACAAATGAAGCGCTGTTTGATGCCATCTTAGAAGGCACACGGGCTGCGCGGCTGCCGGAAGGCTGGTGCCACCTGCTGCACTCGCGCGAGGATGTGGACGCGATGCTTAAGCAGGACGATTGCATTGACCTCATCATCCCGCGTGGCAGCAATGCCTTTGTGCGCCACATCATGCAAAACAGCGCAATCCCCGTACTGGGCCACAGCGAGGGCATCTGCCACGTCTACGTGGACAAGGCAGCCGATATCGACGATGCCGTCCGGTTGACGGTGGACAGCAAAACGCAGAACCTTTCCGTGTGCAACGCGGCGGAGACGCTGCTAGTGCATGTCGATATCGCGGAAGCCTTTCTGCCCAAAGCAGCGCAGGCACTCCGTGAAAAGGGCGTTGAGCTGCGAGGATGCGAGCGCACGGCACGCATCATCACCGCGAACCCGGCAACAGAGGAAGACTGGCATACCGAATACCTGGATGCGATTCTCTCCATCAAAATTGTGGACGATACGGAAGCTGCCATCGACCACATTAACACATACGGTTCACGCCATACCGACGCGATCCTCACCAGCGACGAGGCCGCCATCGAGCGCTTCATGGCCTGCGTGGACAGCGCGGATGTGTTCGCCAACTGCTCCACCCGCTTTTCGGATGGTTTCCTGTATGGGTTTGGGGCAGAGGTGGGCATCGCGACCGGCAAGATTCACGCGCGCGGCCCGATGGGGCTGGAAGGGCTGTGCACTTATAAGTACAGGCTTTACGGCCACGGCCATACACTGACGGATTTGAACGCGGGAAAGTTCTCGCTGCTGCACCGCAAACTGGAGACAGACTGACACTGTTGCGAAACATGAATGCGTAAGCCTAACGGCGCTCTGATCCCGTAGCTCGTCGCAAGATCGCTACGCAGCGCCGCTACGCTTTCGTTTCCGCTCTTCGCCACAGCAGAAGAACGCTCGCAATCATAGGCGTATTCTTGAATCGAATTCGTATGTCGGATAGGTTCACTTTTCTCAATTGCACATGAACCGTGGGCGCGGGCACAAACCGGCTCACGGTTTTTCCGTTTCCGGTTCGACTTCGCATGAAGGCGGTGCCTTTGCCTTGCCAAGCGCGCTGCGCAAGTACAGCACGGTCAGCAGTGCGCTGCACAGCGCCCACCCCACCGGGTAGGCCAGCGTTACCGCTAGAAACGAGTTGCCCAGCAGGCTGTTGGCAAACAGGTACAACTGCCGGAATACCACGAACGAGCCGATCATCACCACCATCGGCGCGCGCGCGATGCCCACGCCACGCAGCGCGCCCGCAAACACCTGGTTGAAACAGAGCAGCAGGTAGAAGGGCGACACGATCAAGATGAAGTGCACGCCATAGTCAAGCACCTCCGGGTCGGTCGTAAACAGGGCCATTAGTGGCCGCGCTAAGGCCATCACCAACACACTGATGACCGCCGTGATGCCCAGCGATAATTGCAACGCGCTGCTTACGCCCCTGCGCGCGCGGGGCAGGTCGCACGCGCCGTAGTTTTGGCCCACGAACGTGGTAGACGCCATGGCGATGCTCTGCACGGGGATCAGGATGAACGAATCCAGCTTGCCATAGCTGGACCAGCCCGCCATGCAGGCCGAGCCGAACGCATTGATGTAGCCCTGCACGAACACGTTGGAAAACGAGGTGATGGTCTGTTGGAGCGCGGCGGGCAAGCCGATGCGCACGATGCGGCGCAACATCTCAGGCGAGATGCGCAACCGGTTCCAGCGGATGCCGTAGGGGGCGTGGTCATGGCTGAGCACCCACAGCACCAACGCAGCGCTCAAAAACTGCGCGATGATGGTGGCATACGCTACGCCCTCCACCCCCATGCCGAAGGCGATCACAAACAGCAGGTCAAGCACGGTGTTGACCAGCGCGGAGAAGCACAGGAAGTACAGGGGGCGGCGCGCATCGCCCACCGCCTGCAAAATTGCGGCGCACATGTTGTACAGCAGCAGGCCGCCGATACCGGCAAAGTAGATGGTCAGGTAGGCGCGCGCCTCGTCCATCACGTCGGCGGGCGTGCCCATCATGCGCAGCATCGGCTCCACAATCAAAAGGCCCAGCCCAGTCATTACCACGCACAAAATCAGTGTGATTACGATGGTTGTATGCACCGCATCAGACAGTTGGCGATGGTTATGCGCGCCGTAGCACTGGGAAATTGTTACGCTTGACCCAGTCGCCAGCCCCGCGCAGAAGCCCACCAGCATTCCTACGATGCTGCCTGTGCTGCCCACGGCGGCCAACGCCTCCTTGCCCACAAAGCGCCCCACCACAACAGTATCCACGGTATTGTAAAGCTGTTGAAACACCAGGCCGATGGCCATGGGCACCGAAAAGGAGAGCAGTTGTTTCCAGATCACGCCCTGCGTCATATCCGCATCGGCTTTGCGGAGTTTCCTTTGCGTAAGCGTCCCTCCCGACGGGTATTTATGAACCGTTCATGGAGCATAGCACAAACGGCCACGCGGGTCAAATGCAAAACCGACGCGGCCTGTGCGCGAGGTTTGTTTGCCTGCGTGCGCCGCATCTGCTATAATGGGCGCGAGGAATCAATCGATGGCGGAGATGAATGCATGGAAACCAAGACCAACGTCATGCGGTTGCTGGACGGTATGAACCTCCCCTACCGCGCGTATCGTTACCCTTCCGAGACGGCGCTCAGCGGTGTGGAGGTGGCGGATATCCTCGCCCTCCCGCACGGCAAGGTATTCAAGACGCTGGTGACCGTAGGCAAAAGCAAGCGCAACTATGTGTTTGTAATCCCCGTGGCACTGGAACTGGACTTGAAGAAAGCGGCGCAGGCCTGCGGCGAGAAAGCCATCGAAATGATCAAAGCAAAGGACCTGCTCCCCTTGACCGGCTACGTACACGGTGGCTGCTCCCCCATCGGCATGAAAAAGCCATTCGTTACATTTGTGGATGCATCCGCGCAGGCGCGGGAGGCAATCTGCTTCAGCGCGGGCCGCATCGGCTTTCAGGCAGAGATGGCGCTCGATGACCTCCGCAAGGCGGTGTATTTTGCCTTTGCCGACCTGACCTGACCACCCGCCCTGTTTGGCAGGGCGCAAGCATAGAGCAAGCCTGCGTGCGGGTTCGACCGACATACTGTCCTCGCCATGCCGGTTGCTCGAGCACATCGGCTTCACATTGGGCGGGGCAGGCAGGTTGTGGCGCATAGCCCTGCCGGAGCAACTGATGACCCCTGCCGTGTTGGGGACACTTGCGTTTTAAGTTTATGATATGATGGAGGCATGCGAATGCGTTTGCAAAAGTACCTGGCACTCAGCGGCGTGGCGTCGCGGCGGGCGGCGGAGAAGCTGATTGCGGAAGGCCGTGTAACGGTCAATGGCCAGCCCGTGACGCTGATGGGCACCAGCGTCGAAGAAACCGATGAGATACGCGTAGACGGCGCGCTGGCCCGCCTTGAGGCGGAGAAACACTACCTGCTCTACCACAAGCCCGCCGGAGAAATGACCACCGTGAGCGACCCGGAAGGCCGCGCCACGGTGCTGGATAAGTTCCGCGACTACCCCGTGCGCCTCTACCCCGTGGGAAGGCTGGATTACGACAGCGAAGGCCTGCTGTTGCTGACCAACGACGGCGACCTGACCGAACGGATGCTCCACCCTTCCCGCGAGGTGGAGAAGGTCTACCTTGCGCGGGTAAGCCAGCAGGTATCACCGGAGGAAGCCAGGCGGCTGGAACGCGGCGTCCCGGTGGACGGACGCATGACCAGTCGCGCCAAGGCACGCATCCTGAGCGCCAACGCGCTGTATACCGAAATGCTCATTACCATCCACGAAGGGCGCAACCGGCAGGTGCGCAAGATGGTCGAAGCCATCGGCCACGAGGTCGTGCTGCTGCGGCGGGTACGCTTCGGCCCGCTGAAGCTGGGCGACCTGCCGCGCGGCATGTGGCGCGCGCTAACACCGGAGGAAATCGAATCGCTGCAACAACTGTAATGCAAATGGGAGGCGGCATCATGGCAAAGAAGAAGGGCATTATCAGGAATCTGCTGGGCAGCATCGACCTTGGCGAGGCGGTGAAGGGCATGCTGGGCGATACGGATATCAGCGATACCGTATGCGACATCATCGGCCAAAACGATGTGGGCGATACCATCGGCACGGTGATCGGCAACGATGCGCTTGGCAACACCATCGAAAGCCTGCTGGGCGGCGACGCCGTGGGCGACAAGGTTGGCGACGCGGTAGAGACCTTTGTGCAACAGAAGCTGAGCGGTAAAAAGAAGCCCGCCGCGAAGAAACCCGCAGCAAAAAAGACATCCGCCAGCACCGCGAAGAAACCAACCACGGTGAAAAAGACCGACGCCGCGAAGAAGAAGACCGCAACGAGCGCTAAAAAGACTGCGACGGCTAAAAAAAGGGCAACTGCTAAAAAGAAGACCGCGGACTGACGGAGGGCTCCATGGGCGCATATCAATGCTGGCTCGCGCAGCGCGAGCGCCTGCGCGAAGCAATGTCCTCTACCGGCGACGCGGCAGGCGCGGCCTACCTGACACGCCACACATTGGCGCAGGTGGAGCAGAACACCATGGCCGAACAGCCCGACGATCTGCTACGCCAGCAGGCGGGTATTCTGTTCTCGTGCGTAAAAACGTCGCTGAATTTGCTGGACATCTCAGTGACCACAAAGGTGTGGGTTGCGCAGGAAGCGACACAGCACCGCGGCAGGCGCGTTTGGACATGGCTGGCAGCACTCTCGCTACTGGCGCTCGCGGCGTGCGTCGCATGGGCTTGGCTGAGCACGCTGTGGCTGCTGTTGGCTGGGCTTTTCGCAACCGCATCGCTGGGCGTTGCGGGATTTCTGACGTATGGTCGCGCGCTGCGCAAACGTGCCGTGATTGATGATGATCGTGTAAAAGTGACTGCGCGGCCCGATGCGGACAAGCTGTTTCGCGCCATCGATGTGCAAATGCAGGCGATCGACCGCTACATCAACGATTTCGCCTATCTGAATGAACAGAGTGCTTTGAGCGGCAGCGCGCCTGACGACCGTCACATTGCCGCGTTGGCGGACCTGATGCAGGCCGTCTACGAGGTGGAAGGCGACGAAGGCGAGGCGGCGCAGACCGCCGCCCAACGCCTGCTGACGGGCATGGGCGTGCGGGCCGTTAGCTTTACCCCGCAGGAGCAGCGCCTGTTCACGGTACTGCCCAGCGTGAACGACACGCGCACGCTGACGCCCGCACTGCTCTGTGAAAAGGACGGGGCGCTGCTTCGGCGAGGCACGGCGGCGGTGCGCGAGGCCGCGCCACACCAGTCCGCCGGAGAACACGCGGGGGTTGGTGACTCCGCGCAGCCCCCAAGGAGCGAAGCATGAGGTACATCGGTTTTGACATGGGTGACGGGGAAAGCGCCGTCGCAGTATATGAGCACGGTTCCGGCATTGAACCGGTAATTGCCCCCATTCACGGCAGCCGCAGCCTCCTTTCGGCAGTGGGCCAGATTGGCGGCGAGGTGGTCATAGGCGAGCAGGCCTATACCAGTTCGCTTGCGGAAGGGCTTTCCGTCCGCTTCAAGAGCCGCTTCACGGACGATCCGCAATCTTACGACACGATCGCGCGGTTTGTGCGCGGCGTGGTGCACGCTTTGCGCGACGCGGGCGTATACCGCGGAGGCGACCGTTTTGTGGTGGGTTGCCCCGCAGGCTGGAATGCCGCAACGCGCGCGCGGTACCGCGATGTGCTGATCCGCGCCGGTGTGGACGATCCGCAGGTGATATCGGAATCGCGCGCGGCCTTTCTGTATGCCAAGTATGCCAAGACCATCGCATTGGATGTGGATCTGCTGACGCAAAGCGCGCTGGTAGTGGATATCGGCAGCTCCACGCTCGATTTTGCCTACATCGTGGATGGACGCGAGACAGGCGTTGGCACCTTTGGCGAAACGCATCTGGGTGGGGGCCTGATCGACGCGGAGCTGCTTGAACGCTCGGTGGAAAAAAGCCGCGACCGGCAGGCCATCCAGAACGTATTCGCCCGCAGCCGCAGCTGGTACAGCTATTGTGAGATCGAGGCGCGCAGGCTCAAGGAGCAATACTATAATCTCTCCGCGCAGGACGCGGCAGCGGTGGTCAAGAAACAACTGCGCATCTGCTATGACGGCACGCAGAAGCTCTCCTTCACGCTGGACATGGCGCTGATGGAGCAGATTGTAAACGAGCCCCTTACCGCGCTGGGCGGGGAAAGCTTCGTTGCGGCGTCGTTTGCCGCGCTGGAAAACGCGCGCAGGCTTACCGAAGGCCAGCCGCCAAAGCTCGTGCTGCTCACGGGCGGCGCGTCGCGGATGCCGTTCTTTCAGGCCCAGTGCCGCAACGCCTTCCCCGAGGCGATCATCGTTGTGTGCCCGGAGCCGGAGTTTTCCATCGCCAAGGGACTTGCCTATGCGGGCTGGGTGGATGAAAACCTGCGGGCCTTCCGCGCCGCCATCCGGCAGGAGGTGACTGACGCGCGCGTGGCGGGCATCGCTGCCGCCGCGCTGCCGGAGCTGACGCCCAGCGTGGTGCGCGCATTGGTCGAGCTGACGCTTACGGAGGCGGCCATTCCGGTTGCCGGCGCGTGGCGTAGCGGCGACATCGACACGCTTAAGCAGATGAACGACCAGATGCAGCGCCGCATCGAGCGCGTGCTGCGCTCCCCCATGGCGGAGGCGTCTCTTTCCCCCATCATCGCCCTGTGGATGAAATCGCTCACCGACGAGTTGCAGGCGGTAATCGACCCCATCTGCGACCGCTACAGCGTGCCGCGCGAGGAAATGCGCCTCGCTTTTACCCAATCCGGCGATGCGGCCGGTGTGCGCATCGGCGCAAACGAGCTACTGGGCTTCAACATAATGGGCACAATGGTGGGCGTAGTGGTAAGCGTGGTGTTTGCGCTGCTGGGCGGCGGAGGCGGCGTAGCGCTGATTGCGGTGGGGCCGCTGGGTATGCTGGCTGGCGCGGCCATCGGGGCGTTGGTGTCAGCGCTGGGCTGGCCGGCAGTCACCGAGGCACTGCAAAACGCGAACTTTCCCCGCGCGATGCGGATGATCAATGTGGAACGCAGGCTGCGCGGCGAAAGCACCAAGCGGACGCTGCGCGATGCGCTCACGCGCGAGCTGGGCAAGAAGGACGGCGCTTTTGCCACAGGCGTGGTCAAGGGTTTTACCGCCGCGTTTCAGAAGTACCTCTACCAGATCGCTGCCGCGGCGGAGATCCCCATTCAGTGATTGCAGACATATACACAGGTCGCGCTTGCGCGCGCCTTGTTCTTTTGCTGTATACCGCCTTGAAAAGCAATTTCAAAGCCGATAGAATGGGTCGAGGAAGGCGATGTTCAAAAAGCTGAAAGGGACGGAAGGATGCAAAAAATTACCATGACCACCCCGCTCGTCGAGATGGATGGCGACGAGATGACGCGCGTGCTGTGGCAGATGATCAAAGACAAGCTCATCACCCCTTATGTTGCGCTCAAGACCGACTACTACGACTTAGGCCTCAAACACCGCGACGAGACGGACGACCGCGTAACCTTCGACAGCGCGCAGGCAACACTACGCCACGGCGTGGCGGTCAAGTGCGCCACGATTACACCCAATGCACAGCGCGTGGCTGAATACGGCCTTAAACAGATGTGGAAGAGCCCCAACGGCACCATCCGCGCCATCCTGGATGGCACAGTTTTTCGCGCGCCGGTGATGGTCAGTGGCATCGCCTCCTGCGTGCAGAGTTGGATAAAGCCCATCACCATCGCCCGCCATGCCTACGGCGATATCTATAAAAACACCGAATACCGCGTTCCGGGGCCTGGTGTGGCTACGCTTTGCTTCACGGACGCCGAGGGCGTGGAAACGCGTATGCCCATCCACACTTTCACCGGCCCAGGCATATTGCAGGGGCAGCACAACACCGACCAGAGCATCGAGAGCTTTGCGCACTCCTGCTTCCGCTATGCGCTCGGCATGAAGCAGGACCTGTGGTTTTCCACCAAGGATACCATCTCAAAGGTCTACGACCACCACTTCAAGGACGTGTTTGCCGACCTGTACGAGAACGTATACCGGAGCGAGTTTGAGCGCACCGGCATCAGCTACTTCTATACGCTCATCGACGACGCGGTTTCGCGCGTGATCCGCAGCGAGGGCGGGTTCATCTGGGCGCTGAAGAACTACGACGGTGACGTGCTCAGCGACATGGTGGCCACCGCGTTTGGCAGCCTGGCGATGATGACCAGCGTGCTGGTGTCGCCCAACGGCCAGTTTGAATACGAGGCGGCGCATGGCACCGTAACGCGCCACTACTACCGCTACATCAAGGGCGAGGAAACCAGCACCAACCCTGTGGCGACCATCTTCGCATGGACGGGCGCGCTGGGCAAGCGCGGCGAGCTGGACGGCCTGCCCGCGCTGGTCGATTTTGCCAAGGCGCTGGAGGCCGCGACGCTTGCCACCATCGAAGGCGGCCAGATGACCAAGGATCTGGCGGCCCTCTTTCAGGGCAACGCAAAAGCACTGACCAGCGAGGGGTTTCTGGACGCCATTGCCGCCACGCTGGCGGGTATGCTTGCCGCGTGACAGGCACCCCCACACATACAAAAAACCGGCAGACCCGTACGGTTGTGCCGGTTTTCTGTATGCCATTGACCGGATGGGCCAACGACCGCCCCGGCGTTTCATGCAGCTTACTTTTGCAGCATTCAAGCAGTCCCGGCAAACGATACCCCCGCCTTGTGAACCGTGCGGGCCACGCGGCGATCATGCGTTGCGCGTGCGGCTACTGCCACGTCCACAACGGGGCAAACAGCATGGCGGGCGCTTCCCCCAGCAGCAGGCGAATGGCGATAATCACCAGCAGATGCAGCGGGTAGAAACCGTAGCCAAGCCATTTGGGCATTTTGAACCCCGTGTGTGTGCCGATAAGGATGAATGGCAAAGCCAACCACATCATCGCCTGCATGCGGAACAACGGTTGCAGCACTGGCCCCAAGCCCGGCCAGTTCAAAAAGTCGAACGGCACGCCCGCAAAGCTGTTGATCTGGCTGGCGGTGGACCCCCAGAACGCCGCAAACGCGAGGAAAGCCACCGCAAGACCGCCGCGTGTTTTGCGCGCCGCGTAAAGCAGCAGGATGAACGCGAGCCCCTTCCAGCCGTAATCGATCTTCAGGAAGCCGTGCAGCACAAAGCAGAGCGCTGGCAGCCAATACTGGCTGAAATAGCGCTTCTCACGGATGGCCCCGATGCAGGCCACCCCCATCGCTAGTTGAAACAGGATGTTAAGCTTGCTCCACGGGTTATGTAATGCCACCATGTTAAAGGGCTGGGATAGTACCGCCATGAGCAGCAGCCGCAGCGAATAGCGGCCAATGTTGCGTGTATACTCGCACCCCACGACTAGGCACCAGGCATAGATGGGCATCGCGATGCGGCCTAGGATGCGCATTTCCGTCAGGTTGCCCAGCAGCGCCACCCCTATGTGGTCGATCATCATAAAGACCAACGCGACAAGCTTCAGGTAATCGGTGTCGGTATTGCCCGCCGGTGTGATGCGACGGTTAGCGGTTAAGGTGGTCATGCGTTTAGCCCTCCTGCAATGTGTGCGTATTATATCACATGCGCCCCAGCGTGCCAACTGCGAAATCGGCCATTTCAGGCAGGGTTCAGGGCGCGTTCATGCAACCGTCACGAACGTGGCGCAGGATAACAGCGTACGGATGTGCAGGACGGAGGGCATCGGCATGGAAGCAAACTGGCGCAATGCCCTCTGGGTGAGCCTGTGGCTGCTGTGTACGGCGGTGGTTGGCTTATTGCTCAAGGCTAAGCTCCTGCCTTGATGCGCGGCTACCCAGCCGTCTGACCCCCGCCGTTCATAGCACGGTGATCAGGCGCGGCAACCCTGCGGCCCGATGTTCGCCGCGGTTGCCGCCCACAGGCAGCAAAGTAATCATTTGCCATCCGTCGGGTTTTTGGTATACTGTGCCTGGGAATGCTGTGCCGGGAGGGTTTGGTATGAAATTGCTGATCGTGGACGACGAGAAGCGCATCCGCGAGTTGATTGCGAAGTACGCGGCCTTTGAAGGGTATGCCTTTGAGGAGGCGGAGAACGGAATGCAGGCGGTGGAGTATGCGCGCGCCAAAGCATTTGACCTGATCATCATGGACATCATGATGCCGGAGCTGGACGGCTTTTCCGCCTCGCGCGAAATCCGCAAAACCTGCCCTGCGCTGCCGATCATCCTGCTTTCGGCGCGCGGCGAAGAGTATGACAAGATACACGGGTTTGAGATCGGCGTAGACGATTATGTTGTCAAGCCTTTCAGCCCCAAGGAGCTGATGCTTCGCGTAGGCGCGGTGCTACGACGTGCGGGCGGCGACCCGCGCGCGCCCGAAGCGCACCAGACCGCCGCCATCGGCGGGCTCACGGTGGATTTTACCGCCAGGCGCGTGACCATCGACGGGCAGGCGGTCGAGCTTTCGCCCAAGGAGTACGACCTGCTGTTTTATCTGGTGCGCAACCGCGGCATCGCCCTGACGCGTGACAAGCTGATATCCGAAGTGTGGGGTTTTGACTTTTTTGGCGACGACCGCACGCTGGATACGCACATCAAGCTGCTGCGCAGGCAGCTTGGCGAGTATGCCCGGTATATCATAACCCTTCGGGGCGTGGGGTATCGCTTTGAGAACGCCTGAAACCCGGCTGGTGGAGCAGTCGCCCATGCCCGAAGGGCATGCATCCCCAAGGCGGCTGTTGCCGCGCATCGGCGTGCGCGGGCGCGTGTTTACGTACTTTTCAGTGTTTACCGCGCTGCTGCTCGCGCTGCTGTGGCTGTTTCAAATCGCGATGCTCCCCTACTTCTACCGCCTGCAAAAATCACAGGTGCTGGGCGCGGCGGTGGATACGCTGGCTGCCAACATCAACAGCAAGGAGCTGCAACAGCTGGCCGATAGGCTGTCACTTGCGGACGATGTGGGCATCCTGATTGTGGATGATGTGCTGACGGAAGCCGTATCGACAGCCGACGCGCGCGACAGCGTGCTGCAACGTATGACCCGCGCGGATTGCAGGCGCCTGATCAAGGACGCGGCCCAGTCTCAGCTCACACAGTACACAATCCTCGTTGCCGGCAACGCCAAACGGGAAGCACTCGCGCAGGATAACCGCATGATGGGGCGCAACCCGTCGCAGGTTGGTGTTGACCAGCAGCACATGATCGCTTACCGACAGGTGACGGATCAGAACGGCACACTTTGGTTTGTCATGGTCGATGTGCGAATCACGCCTGTGGATGCTACGGTACAGACGCTTAAAAGCCAATACCTGTTTATCGCCATCATCATGGTGCTGCTGGGCACAGTACTGTCGCTGGTGCTGTCACGACGGATCGCGCAACCCATCATCGCCACCAACGACGCTGCCAAGGGGCTTGCGCTGGGCCGCTATGTGCCATCGCATGCCGGGGTGAGCTACAGTGAAATCGAGCAGTTGAACCGCACGCTCATCAAAGCCGCCGAAGATCTGCGGCGGGTGGAGATTATGCAGCGGGAGCTGATCGCCAACATATCCCACGACCTGCGCACCCCACTGACGTTGATAGAGGGCTACGCCGAGGCCATGCGTGACCTGCCGGGCGAGAACACACCCCAGAACATGCAGGTGATCATCGACGAGGCGAAGCGCCTCACCAGCCTTGTGAACGCCGTTCTGGAATACAGCGCCATGCAGAATGGGCAGGCGAGCATATCGCCATCGCGTTACAACATCACGCAGAGCATCCGCGGCATCCTCATCCGCTACCAGAAGCTGGTCGAGAAGGAGGGCTACACCATCCGATTCGACCCCGCGCAGGAGCTTTGGGTACAAGCGGACGAGATGAAGATTGGGCAAGTCGTTTACAACCTGGTGAACAACGCGCTCACCTATACCGGCGCGGACAGAACCGTGACCGTCACCCAGCGCGCCTCCGGCGCACAGGTGCGCATCGAGGTGCGGGACTCCGGCGCGGGCATTGAACCGCAGGAACTGCCGCATATCTGGAACCGCTACTACCGCGGCGCCAAACCGCATAAGCGCGCCACTGTGGGCACGGGGCTGGGGTTGAGCATCGTGCGCAGCGTGCTGGAAGCCCACGGCCTGCACTACGGCGTGGTGAGTCAACCGGATCAGGGCACAGTTTTTTGGTTCACACTGCCGCTTTCCTAGCGGGCCGTACAGATAACGAACCTTGCCTGCATGAAAAGAGCCTGCGCATGCAGGCTCTTTTGGATGGTGGTAGCGGCGGGGAGATTCGAACTCTCGACACTCCGGGTATGAACCGAATGCTCTAGCCAGCTGAGCTACGCCGCCAAGATGGTTGCGGGGGAGGGACTTGAACCCTCGACCTCCGGGTTATGAGCCCGACGAGCTACCAAACTGCTCTACCCCGCGTCATGTCGCACAAGCGACGTTAGTTATCTTACTATAGTTCATGCAGGTTGTCAACGGCTTTTTCGGGATTTTGCGTATTTTTCTTTTATTGTTTATAGTCATTCCAAACAGGTGCCATGCGCTCTGCACAATCCAGTGTCAATCACACTCTGCCATGCTACCGCATGCGTGTGACAGATACTGCCTCAGCCGTCCGGCCTGTACTTCGCGTCCTCGGGGATGGTCACGTCCAGCACGCCGGAGGTCTTGCCCAACTGTTGCAGGTAGGCGATGTCCGTGCGCAGCGCGCCGATTTTGGCTCGCATGTGCTGGCGGTCGCCCAGCCGCACGGTGATGCCCCCCGCGACCAGTACGTAGATATCGCGCGGGTTGGACAGGTTGATCTCCACCACCTGCTCGCGGTAGTATTGCAGGTTCAGCTCAGCAACGATATCGTAATATGCCTGTAGCTGTTCACGGTCGCGCACGTTCAGGCGCTGCCCCACATGGATGCTTGTGACCGCAAGCCCACTAATCGAGGGCATACCGGCGGGCAGGTCCAGCGTGTTGTGCTCGTCCAACACAACCCCTTCCGCATCCAGCGTGTAAAGCAACCCCAGCCACTGTGTGCTGGCGGCGGGTTCTCGCTCGGTGATATAGAGGTAAATGGTGCTGGGGTAATCCTTGCGCATGCCCAAAAACACGATGGTATGATCCGCACTCAGGTTACGGCGCACATCCTCCTCCTGAATGGAGAAGATGTTCAGGCCCTTCACCAGCCCCGAGGCGGCGGCAATTTGTTGGGCGGACTGGTGCACGTTGCCCACGACGTATACCGTCGTCAGCCGGAACACAGAGCCCTGTAAAACGGCGATGACAGCAACCGCGATGGCCAGCAGCAGGATGAGCCTGCCCGTCACCGTGCGCGCATGGGCTTTGGCACGCTCCTCAGCGGCGATGCGCGCCTCCTCGGGCGACAGGTAGGGCGCTACCTCCGGCACTTCCGGCGGCGCCTCCTCATACGGCTCGGTGGGCTCGCGGCGCTCTTTGCGCTTGCGCCTGTTTTCCGCCGCATGTCGATACGCGTATGAATACTCGCCGTACGCCTCAAATTGATCAAGCTCGTCCGGCGTTTCGTTTTGCTTCTTCTTCACATCACCACCTCCTTCCGGTCATGCGTCATTGCACAAAACGGCGTCAGGCTGCATGCGGCGTGTTTACTGGCTGCCGCGCCGGAACAGGGCAGTAGGTGGCGAGGCTCGACCCCGCCGACGGCGTCAGGGCAGCGCGCGTACGATGTCCTTGAACACCTGCCCGCGGTGCTCAAAATCGCGGAACATGTCAAAGCTTGCACATGCGGGCGACAGCAGCACATTGCCGCCAGAAACCGCCAACCGCCGCGCCATGTGTACCGCGTCCTCCATGCCGTCTGCCATGGTGATGCGCGCAAACCCAGCCGCCAGAAGCGAATCGGCAATCTGTGCCGCAGTTTCGCCGATGAGCACAGCCTGCGCGATCATCCCGGAAGCGACGATTTCCTCGCACAGGGGCGAAAAATCCGTATGCTTGTCGTAGCCGCCGAGGATCATGACCGTGGGGCCTTTCATGCTCAGCACGGCCTTGATGGTGCTATCCACATTGGTACCCTTGCTGTCGTTATAGTAGGTGACTCCTTCCAGCACGCGCACTTTCTCAATGCGATGTTCCACGCCCGCAAAGGATTGCAGCGTATGCCGTATCACAGCAGCGGGCACGTCGCGCACCGCAGCCATCGCCGTGGCGGCCAGTGCGTTCTCCAGGTTGTGCGGGCCGGGGATCAATACCTGATCCGCGTCACAGATCGGCCTTGTTTCGCCGTTCCAGCGCCACACGATTTTCCCCGCTTCCACGCACGCGCCGTTCTCCACGCGCTGTGTGCGCGAAAAAAACGCCACGCGGGGTTTGAGCTTCTCCGCCATGCGTACGAGCGCCGGGTCGTCCATGTTCAAAACAGCCACATCCTGTGCGGTCTGGTTTTCAAAAATTCGCTGCTTCAGGCGCGTATACTGCTCCATCGATCCATGCCGGTTCAGGTGGTCCTCGGTGATGTTGAGCAGTGCCGCCACCACGGGGCGGAACGTTTTAATGGTTTCCAGCTGAAAGCTGGAAACTTCGGTCACGATTACATCCCGTTTTTTGCTGGTCAGCGCTACGCTGGAGAGCGGGTAGCCGATGTTGCCGGCCACATGCGTCACGCGGCCCGCGTTTTCAAATATCTTGCCCAGCAGCGTCACGGTGGTGGTTTTGCCGTTGGTGCCCGTAACGGCCAGCATCTCGCCTTGCAACAGCGATGCTGCCAGCTCCAGCTCGCCAATCAGGGGTATGCCCTTTTCCTTGGCGGTTTTCACGACCGGCGCGTCGATCGGCACGCCGGGGCTGATGACCACGAGATCACAGGGTTTCAACAGCGCAACGGGATCCTCCCCAAGGTGAAACTCACACGCTGTGTCCGTCAGCGATTTCAGCGCGTCCCCAAAGGTGTATAAAGGTTTTGCATCGTTGAGCAACGGGGTCGCGCCGTGGCTAAGCAACAGCTGTGCGGCGGCGATCCCGCTGCGCGCCATTCCCACGACCAACACCCTTTTCCGCTCGTATCGCATGGCAAACGCCTCCCAAAGCTGATGCCCGCGTATGTTACTGCGCGAACCAGTTGATGGACAACGCGGCGACGACGGACAGGATGGCCGTGACCGCCGTGTACAGGGCTACAACCTGCGGCTCCGTCATGCCGCCAAGCTCAAAATGGTGGTGCAACGGCGACATCCGAAAGATGCGCTTGCCGTGCGTCAATTTGAAGTAGATGCGCTGGAGGATGACCGAAGCGCTGCTTGCGACCATCGTGAACGAAATCAGCAGCATGAATATAGGCAGCCGTAGCACCATGGCCATGCCGACTGTCGCGCCGCCGATGAACATGCTGCCCGTATCGCCCATGAACACCTTGGCGGGGTAGGCATTGAAGCGCAGGAAACCGATGCAAGCCCCTGTGAGCACCAGCCCGAACAGGGTAACATTGGCAAGGTTGCCCGCCTCGGCCCCCACAAACAGCGTGCCGCCCGCCAGCGCCGCCAGCAGCGCGATACCCGCCCAAGCCGCACTGCCGGTTGCGGCAACGCTGGACAGCAGACCGTCAAGCCCGTCCTGCAGGTTGGCGCTGTTGACCATGAACATGCTCATAAGCGTCATCAGCGGCACATACCACACGCCCAAGTCCCATGTTCGAGTGGCAAACGGGATGATGATGCGGCTGCCGATCTGCGGGCTTTGGTAGCAAAACCACGCAAACAACCCGCCAAACAGCACCTGCCCTACGACCTTCTGCCACCAGATGAGCCCAAGGCTACGCTTCTTGACCACCTTAATATAATCATCCACAAAGCCGATGCCCATGTTCAACAGCGAAAACACAATCAGCGCAAGCCCAAAATCATTGATGCCGAACCATGCCCCATGCAGCAGCAGCGCCAGCACGACGGTAACCGCCGCAAACGTGAGGCCGCCCATGGTGGGCGTACCCTGCTTCGCCTGATGGCTTTCCGGCCCCAGGTGGTAGATGGTTTGCCCGAACTTAAGCCGATGCAGCACCGGAAGCACTTTGGGTGTGATCAGCAGCATCGCGGCGACCGAGATGAGCAATGCGAACGACAACCGGAACATAAGCTCACCACTCCCCTGCCTGACACATTATTGCGCTTCCTTGCGCAGTTCTTCCAACAGCTCGTTTACGACAATCTTCTCGTCAAAGGGCCGTTTCACGCCCATGACATCCTGGTATGTTTCGTGACCCTTGCCCGCCAGGATGATCACATCGCCCGCGCGGCCCATTTTCAGCGCGTATCGAATTGCCTCGCGTCTGTTTTCAATGATCACATACTTGCCGTGCGTCGGTTTCATGCCCTCTTCAATGGCTTCCAGGATGGCCTCTGGGTCCTCGGTACGCGGGTTGTCGCTGGTAAGGATGGAGAAATCCGCCAGCCTGCCGCCAATTTCGCCCATCATGGGGCGCTTGCCATGGTCACGGTCACCGCCGCAGCCAAACAGCACAATCACCCGCTTTTTGGTGAACATGCGCACTGTGTTGAGAATGTTCTCCAGCGCGTCCGGCGAGTGTGAATAGTCAAGGATCACCTTATAGGGCGTGCCTGTGTCAAGCATTTCGATACGGCCCGGCACGGCGCGTACGCTGGCCAGCCCCTCGCAGATGTGCGCCTGATCAACACCCGCAATCATAGCCAACGATGCCGCGGCCAGCGCGTTATAAACGTTGAACATGCCGGTCATGCGCATGTTTACTTCCATCTCTTCCACCCCGCGCAGCTGTATGCGGAAGCTCACGCCTTCCTCGCTGATTTCGATGTCGCGTGCGAAGAGATCCGCGTTGGCACTGATGCCAAACGTCAGGTAGGGCACCTTGATATCCGCAAGGATACGCGCACTGGTCTCCTCGTCGGCGTTCAGCGCGGCGTTGATCACCTGCCCGTGCATGAAAAAGCTCTTTTTGGTTTCAAAGTAATGCTCCATGGTATGGAAGTAATCAAGGTGATCCTGCGACAGGTTGGTGTAGCAGGCCGCTTCGAAGGTAAGGCCATCCAGCCGACGCATGTCGATGGCATGTGCGCTTACCTCCATGCTCACCACCTCAACGCCCGCGTCCACCATCTGCCGGAAGCATAGGTGCAGGTCGATGGGGTCGGGCGTGGTCAGGTTGCTTTTCAGGTGTTCGTTGCCGATCATGTTGCCCGTCGTGCCAATGAGCCCCGTCCTAAAGCCAGCCGACTCCATGATGGCCTTGACCAGATAGCTGGTTGTCGTCTTACCTTTGGTGCCGGTTACGCCGATCAGCCGCAGTTTGCGCGCAGGGTGACCGTAGAACGCGCTGGCAATATGGGACATGGCCGAACGGACATTGTCCACCCGCACCTGCGGTACTGCCTGCCCTTCGATGAAATGTGACACCACCAGTGCCACGCTGCCGTTGTCCACAGCCTGCTGTGCAAACTCATGGGCGTCGTATTTCGCGCCGGGGATGCAGAAAAACAAGCCGCGCTTCTGTTTCTCACGGCTGTTAATCGACAGGGTTGCCACTTCGGTGTTCAGGTCACCTCGCGTCTCGGCGATCCCGGGCACATCCCTGAGGAGTTCGTTCAGCAACATCTTGCCAGCCTCCAAATTGCTTGCTTGGGGTATCGGGTGCGGGCTGCGCCTGTCCCTCTACGATGCCCGCGGCATGTTTACGCCGCCGCATACGCGTTCCAAAGCCGACCGGCCTGCGCGGCATCGGCTTGCGACGCGCCACGGTGTGCATCGGCTCCTTGGGGCGCTTGTTATCAGTCAAGCTGTGGGCAGCGTATATAAGGTAGCACATTCACCGCATTTTGTCCAGCCATGGAATCGCCGGTTTGCGGCGCTTTCAGCCTTTCAGGCCAACAGGCGTTTGTCCGCAGGCGAGTGCCGCACACCTGTCCGTCGCATGAAAAAGGCTGTTCATTCGTTTCTGCCACCCGCCGTGATCCGCTTTTTCTACAAGAATAGCAGGCATACGACCATCCGCACGGCCTCGGTGTAGCTCCGTGCCTGCAAGCTTCCTGCGCCTGCTGTGCGGCACGGCGGTAAGGCACACGTGGAGTCAGGGTTCCAGGGGCATTCCCTCCGCGCTGGCGGCAGCGATGATGGCTGTGCTGGGCCCGCTGGGGCGCGTGTCCATCGCCGTCAGGTTGATGGCCTGTGTGGAACTGGCGGGCACCATACCAAGGTCGCGTGCGGCAGCATAGCAGATGACTGCCGAGTCGGACGCTTCCGCGATCTTTGCTTCCAGCGAGGCGTTTTCAGATTGCACGGCCTCGATGCGCGTTTGAATGGCGTTTACCATTCGCTGGCGCTGCGCCAGCATACCCTGCTGTACGAGCAGGATGATCGCCAGCACCAGCCCCAACAGGAAAACACCGATCACGGCGGAACGAAGCGAAACCCGCAGGCCCTTCTCGTTCTGTCGCGCTGTCAGGGTTGCCATCATGCGGTCATATTCCTGATCCAACCGTTGGGATTCCATCCGCAGCGCCTGTGTGCGTCCGCGGCGGTACGTATCCTGACGGAGCATACCCGTGCGCACATCCACATCGCCGTTGGGCAGGTATACCGACGAGCGGACGTAAAATCGATCCGTCGGCTGATAGGGATTCACATCATACTCGTGGAATGAATCATATACCCTTCCGATCTGTGCCATAATGGCTCCTCCTTCTGCGAAACGTCAGGATGGGGTCTGGTTGCCGATACTTACGCGGATGCGGCTCAGGTTGTTCATGAAGGTTTCGTCGCCACGGACGGCTTGCTCAACGCCCTCGATGCGCACGTGGTCAAACACGCCGCTGATCTCCAGTTCCTTAGCGTCGCCCAAAATGCGCTGGCGGATGTTGGGCGGCAGGGTAAGCCGGTTTTGCGCATCGGCCTGCATGTCGCGGTAGCTGAGCTTGTAAAACTGGCGTGTGTAGTCCTGTACGTCCACATCGCGCTGGTTAAGCGAGTTGAGCTCCCGCAGGATGCTCTCGTATACCGCTTCGGGGTAGAGCGCGATGCCCTGAAAATCTCGCGTCGGGCCAACGGTAAACACATCGCCCAGCGCGGGGCGGTAGGCGTTTGGGATGATGATGCGGCCTTTCGCGTCGATGCCATAGGTGTAGGAGCCGTAGAAGTCCTTACGGGGTGGCGGGCATGGCTGCGCCGACAGGGACGGATCATCCTGAAAACCGTCGTCCATGCCGTGTCACTCCTGTCTACTCCACAGATCTCCACTAAATGGGCTGTGAATCCATTATTCTCCACTATCGACAACATGTCAACGCAAACGTTTATTCTGTTTGCGTTGATTTCATTGACTTTCCAAGAAATATGGCATCGATTTCCATATCCCGCATCTAGCGTATCGCTTGATCCAACTGCGTTTTGCAGCATTAACCGTTATTACATGCGCACGTAGGCGGCTCCAATTCACGTGTAATTCAATTCTTAATTTCTCGTAACATTTTCGGCAGCACGCCGCTTTACCCGCACTGCGCAGTTGAAAGCAGGAGGGAAAGCGCGTTTTGCGCATAAAAAGACCGACGCGCAGTTGCGTCGGTCAAACAAAGCCGTATTTCAATCAGGCGGGCACGGTCGTGTTTTCCCACACCCTTACGGGGGTAAAGCCCAACGCATCGCAGGAAACCAACCGGTATACCACGCCGCAGTGCGTACCGTTATAGCCATTGGGGATGCCCGCGCTGTGCAGGTGGCCGTACACGCACATGGCCACGCCGTACTTTTCCAGCAAGGCCGTGAAGGCGGTATCGCGGTGGTCAGTCAGCAGCGGCGGGTAGTGCGTCATCGCCAGTATCGGCAAACCGTGTTTTGCGGCGCTTTGCAGCGCCATTTCCAGCCGGATCAGCTCACGGCGGTATATCTTGTCTTCCTGCGCGTCCAGCGGAAAACCCTCGGTTGGAAAATCCCACCCGCGCGTGCCGCATAGGGTAAGCCCCGGCAGCGCGAGCGAGTCGTTTTGCAGCGCATACATCCCAGCGGGCAAAAAGGCCCTAAGCCGCGAGATCGAGCTCCACCAGTAGTCGTGGTTACCCCGCAGGAGCACCTTAGCGCCCGGTAACGCCGCGATGCGCAACAGGTCGATCTTGGCTTCCTCAAACTGCATCGCCCAGCTGATATCCCCGGGGATCAGCACGGTATCCTCAGGCGTAACCATATCGCGCCAGCGCGCCGTGATGTGCTCGAAATGGTTCTCCCAGTGCTTGCCGAACACATCCATGGGCTTTTGGCCACTGCCGGAGAGGTGTAAATCGCCAATGGCAAAGATCGTCATTGCACGCCTCTTTTCAGCGGCCAAGGCCACCAGTCAGTCCATATCGTTCGAATCCTCGTCATCGTCCTTCTGTTCGTCCTCAATCACGCTCTCCAGCGACAGTTCGCTTTCGATTTCGCCAAACTCACGCTCCGGGATGTCTTCATGCACCTGCGGGATGATTTCGTCCATCGTGCTGACCGAATTGAGGCCGATGGCGCTTTCATCCACGGGCTCGCGTTCATCGCCCGTATCGTCGTCCGAGGCGTTTTGCTGCATTTCTTTCATACAGCTCAGGCAAACGTCCTTACCGGGCATGGCGGGTGCCGCGTTGCATATGGAGCACAGTTCCATTTCCTCCTGCGCCTGCTCGCCCTTTAGCTCGCGCATACAAACCTTACAGTATTTCTCGCCCTCCGAGATATAGTTGAGGTCGCAGCGTGGGCATTTGATCAACTTCATGCATGGTACATCCTTCCTGGTTTCGTTTCTGGGCTGGCACCCAGCGCTTATACAGTGCCCGGCGGCGGGCTTCGGTGGGCAGGCTCGCATCCGGCTGCGCTGCCCATCGCAAACAGTGGCGCGTTTCAACACATCTTAGTGCGGCCCTGCCGCTGCCCGGCAAAGCCGCGGCGGCATGACGCACATCCTCAACAGCGCATAACCAAGCGCAACATGCAGCGCAGCGAACGGATACGCTGCCACAGGCGCGCTCAGGTTAGCGGACACGCTGCTGTAACGACTTTGTCACCCTCCACAGGCGATGATTATACTACGGTTGACGTATGCGTGCAATAGTATTTTTCAGGTTCTTCATATTTCTTAAACGTTGTTCTTTTCCGTGCGTCGGTGCGGGAAGCATGGTTGGCATCACGGCAGTGCCGTGGTATGCGCCGCGCCTGCGTCAAATTTTACGACGTGAAAGGAACCGTGCGTGGCAATGGAGAATACAGGTATTTCGTATCCGTTACCTCGGTTTATCTTCGTATAATACATTTGCGTATGACCTGAGCCTGTTTGCCGGAGGGAACCGTACCATGCATAACCGTATCGCCATGGGGCAGCATTTCTTTACAGGCTTCGCGGGCCCGCGTATGACGGATGCGTTCATCCACAATGTGCGCTCGCACAAAATCGGCAATGCCATCCTGTTTGAATACAACGTGGATAACAAAGAAGCGCTCAGGGCGCTCTGTGATGAAATCACCTCCTTGATCGTTGCGGAGACGGGTATCCCGCCCCTGATTGCGCTGGATCAGGAGGGCGGCGCAATATCACGCCTGCGCGAGGACGCGACGGTGTTCCCCAGTGCGATGGCGATGGCCGCCACCCGCGACACTGCCGTTGTCCACGCTGCGGGCCGCATCACCGCCGCCGAGCTGCGCGCCATGGGCATCAACATAAACCTTGCACCGGTGCTGGATGTGAACAGCAACCCCCGTAACCCGGTGATCGGCGTACGCAGCTACGGGGATGCCCCCGCTTCCGTGGCGCGCTTTGGCGCGGCAGCGGCGCGCGGGCTGCTGGCCGGCGGCGTGCTTTGCTGCGCAAAGCACTTTCCGGGCCACGGCGACACGGCGATCGATTCGCATATCGGCCTGCCGGTAATCGACAAGCCTTGGGATGCGCTGGCGGCCTGCGAGCTTGTGCCCTTTGCTGCGGCAGTGGCGATGGGCATACCGGCCATCATGACGGCGCATATTCTGTTTCCCGCTTTGGAGCCGGATCGCCTGCCCGCCACGATGTCCGCTCGCATCATACGGGGCCTGCTGCGCGAGCGTATGGGTTTTGACGGCCTGATACTGACCGACTGTATGATGATGGATGCCATCGCAGCACGCTACGGCACGGTGGCAGGGAGCGCGGCGGCGCTTCAGGCGGGCGTGGATATGGTGTTTGTATCCCACGATGCCGCGCTGGCGGCGGCCGCTGCGCAGGCAGGCCTGCAAGCCCTTGCGGACGGCAAACTGGACGGGCAGGCGTTTGCGCGCTCAACGCAGCGCATACTGGACGCGAAAGCATCGCTTGCGACGGACATACCGCCGCTTGCCGGAGTGGGCTGCGCGGCGCACCGAGCGCAGAGCCGCGCGGCTACCCGTGACGCGCTCACGCTCGTCAACGACGCGCCGTTTGCGCTTGGTTCCAACCCGCTGTTCATCGGCTGTGCGCGCTTCAGACCCACATTGGCGGCCAATCCGGAGGATACAACGCAGTGCTTTCCGATGGCGATGTGCGAATTGCTGGGCGGCGATGCCGTGGTCACCCCGCCCGACCCCGACGCGCAGGTCATTGCTTCGGCCCTTGCGCGCGCAAACGACCACAGCGCTGTGGTGATCGGCCTGTTCAATGCGCTGGAATGCGCGGGGCAGCGGTCGCTCGTACAGCAAGCGGCGCTGTTGGGCGTGCCCGTATGCGCCGTCGCTCTGCGAGCGCCCTACGATTTGGCAGGCCTCCCCGAAGGGGTACGCACGTTGGCAGCCTATGACTACGACGCGCGAACCATGGCCGCGTTGGCGGATGTGCTGGCGAACAGGGTAGCGGCGACGGGCGGCCTGCCAGTACGCCTGTAGCCATACCCGCCTTTGATAATGATGCAGAGAAAGAAGGAAGTCATATGCCTGACATGCTGGTGAACCTGCTGAAACTCCCCAAGGAGGGTGCACTGCTGGACACGCTTAGGACGGATGGCATCGAGATCCGCCGTGCAGTGTCGCCCGACAGGCACCGCATACTGCCCCGTATCGCCGAGCTCATGGGCCCGAGTGCCGCAAGCGAGTGCGAAGCCTGCTTTGCGCGCGTGCCCGTGAGCCTGTTCATCGCCACACAGGGCGCTCAAATCTTGGGCTTTGCAGCCTATAATGCCACCGCGCCGGATTTTTTTGGCCCTACCAGCGTTGCGCAAGCCTGTCGCGGCAAGGGTATTGGCAAAGCGCTGCTGATTCGCGCCCTGCGTGCGCTGCGCGAGGAGGGCTATGTGTACGCGGTCATCGGCGGCGTAGGCCCCGCCGCGTTCTATGCCGCCGCCGTCGGTGCGACGCTCATTGCAGACAGTGACCCCGGCATCTACGAGGATTTTTTGGGCAGGCTTGAATCAATTTCACCTCAGACCTAAAGATACCATATCGCCAATCCGCTTGTGAAAGCCCTCCACGCATAGCATGGAGGGCTTTGATGATCGTTTGATTGCGTTGACCCATGGTGCTGACAATGGCTGCGGTGATGTCCGAAACACGAACGCGCATCCGTTCAGCTCGCGTGCCGGCCGCAAGCGGACACCCGACACGCTGTTACTCCGGCTGTATGGCCAAACCCCGGCTCTCGTAGAATAGCCCGGCCCAGTCGATATTGCCAGAGAAGCCTTCAAACGGCCTGCCGCCCACAAAGAAACATACGTTAGTCGCCCTGTCGCCGCACAGCAGCGTGTTCACCAGCCCGTAGACCAACAACCGTTCCTGCTGCGCGGCAAGGCCTGCTCCGGCGGCGCGGAAGCTGTCGCTCAGGTTGACAACCAGCACCCGGTCGATGAGCGATATGCCCAGAATATCCGCATCGCTTAGCGTGCTTGCGGGCAACAGCGGCTGCGCCGCAGGCGGGCGATCCTCGGGGACCGTACCCCGCAGCAGCATGAGCATCAGGCCCCGCGGGTTGTGCACCTGATGAAACGCCACGGGCCGCCTGACCGGCACCAGATGCTCGCCGTCCGCATCGGCCAAATACAGCGTTGCTTCGTCCAGCAGCTGCTGTGCGTAATGGGCGCGACGCTGCACCCCACCGTCAAACAGAATGCCCTCCGTCGCGCCGAGCATCACATGATCGACACGCTCGTCTCCCACATACACCATGATGCCCGTGATGTTGGGCAGAAACGTGCACAGCGTATATGTCAGCGACGCATAGCAGCTGGCGCGGGCGACTCCGGCGGTATCGAGCATGTCGTAGAGTGCCGAGTCAAAGCGCAGGGTTACGATGCGGCTGCCGCCATCCCCATCGGTCACGTCCGGCGGGGCCAGCAGCAAATCGGCCAGCAGCGGCAGTGCGGGCGACGTTGCCCCTGCGGGGCCTTTTGCCAGTTCTTCCACAAGCCGCAAGGCCATATCCTGCGGGCGCTGGCTTGCAAAGGTAATGTTGCGCGCCTCCGACATAACCCCGACGGCGGACGCTTGCGGCAGGTACAGCGTAACCGTGGCGGTGAGCCGCTTTGCGGCGGGATCCTCGCCCGCCTGCGCACGCTGGGTCAGCGCCTGTTCGTACGGCGCGTAGGTGTCGCCGGTCAGGCTGCGGGTCAGCGCGCCGGTGGGCAGCGTGCTGCCCAGGTCCAGCCCGATCTGCTTGTCCATCACCAGCAGGTTGACATAACGAATGCCCGGCAGTTCGGTGAGCGTATTGGCAAAGGCCTGCCCGCACAGGTAGAGGGTGGCGCGGTCCAGCTGCAAGGCGGAGGCGGACAGGTTAACCGTGGCCACGCCGCCGCTGACCTCCACGGGGTTTGCCCCAAACAGCGACAGCTTGACCTCTCCGCCCAGCGGAGCGGCCACGCCGTTGCCCGCGTGCGCGAGCAGCGCGCGGGTAATGCTCTCCGCGTTGAGGCGTGCGGCGGAAAAGGCGACCGTGTCCGTGATGGACAGCAGGCGCGCCGTACCAAAGCGCGGCATGTAGAGCGTCGCGCTGCCCGTATACTCTAGCGCCGCGTCGCCAATAGGTGCCACAAACGAAACGCTGTGCGTTGGCAGCGCAACCGCCTCCGGCGCGGGCGCTGGTGTGCGCACGCAGCCGGGAAGCACAAGCAGTGCGGCAAGCAGTGGCGAAAGCAGCCAAATGCTTCGCTTCTGGGCAAACTGTTTCGTCATGATGCGCCTCCCTTCCGCCGTTCCGATAGATACTGCTGTGCGTTTTACTATGTTTATCCGCGTGTGCAGCCGTTATCGCTTGGCCAGATATGCCGTTTTATCGGCCCATCAGCACGAGCAGCCTGGCATAGTCCACTTTCCAAACGCCGTTCTCCCGCGTCAGCAGCAGGGGGTAGCCGTCTGTCGCGCCTTGCGCGCCGCCGCGCAGTGTGTGCAAGCTAACGGTCACCACAGCGCTTTGCCCGTCCGCGGCTACACTGCCCGCGCTGACGACGGATTGCGTCAGCGACGGCAGCGCCGCAAACGCTTCGGCGACGGTGGCAAACGGTGGCCTGCCAGCATCGGCAATATAACGGTAGAGCCGCGTCAGGTCATGCTCCTGCCAAGCGGTCAATATCGCCACCACCGTGTTGTGCGGGGTCAGGAGCGCTTCCTCCTCGCGCGGTATCGGTTCGCTCAGGCCGTCCGCACCGGTCAGGAAGTAGCTGTTTTGCAGCCGAAGATCGGTCTGCACCTGGTCGGCCCGATGCACGAGAATCTGTATGCCAGTATAGGGAAAGCGTTCGGTCAGCGATGCCGCGATGCTCTGCATGGCAAGCCTGCGCTGGATGGGTGCCTCGGACTGCCAATGAGCGTCCTGCGCCCAGTCAGTGGGGATATCGTCTGTCAGCAGTCCTGCGTCAAAGGTCACAAACAGCAGTTCATCCCGCGAGGTAACGCTCTCCACAGTGGCTGTGGGCGGTAGCAGGCGCTTGAGCTCGCTGTGCCCGGCGCTGGGGCCATCCACCAGCGCGCGCACGATGGCCAGTTCCACACTCTGGTCGCGCGGCACGGTAAGCACGCGCTGCTCTCCGGCGAGCATAGGCTCCTCCAGGTAGCGAAAATAGAGTGTGACAGTCACCTGATCGGTGTTTTCTCCGCTTGCAACGGCGGCATGCACGTCCATGGCGAGGCCGGGCACGCCCGTCGCCTCGTTTTGCACAAGGGGGTTCAGGCTCTGTGTGACGCAACCGCCGGTGAGCCCCGTCAGGCAAAGCAGAAATAGCGCCGCAAGCCGTTTGTTGCGCACCTAAGCCCCCTCCTTTCATCAGCCCTGATGGATGGGCAGTTCCACGGTAAAGGTGGAGCCGTGCCCCTCGTCGCTCTGCACCGAAACGGTGCCCCCATGCATCAGCACCAGTTGGTTTACAATGCTTAGCCCAAGTCCCGTGCCGCCCGTATCGCGGCTGCGCGCCTTATCCACCCGGTAGAAACGGTCAAAGATGTGCGGCTGATCCTCCTTGGGGATACCCGGGCCGTTGTCCGAGATGCGCAGGATAGCGTCGCGGCCCGAGCGGTTGAGCCGCACGCGGATCAGCCCGCCCTCAGGCGTATACTTGATGGCGTTGTCCATGATATTGTAAACCACCTGCGTAAGCTTTGCCATGTCCGCGTACATCTCGCAACTGTCGCTCACCTGCAGCTTGATCTCCTGATGCTGCCGCTCTGCCACGACTGACAGGCGGTGCGCCACATCCTTGACCACGTCTGCAAAGCGGAATGTCTCCCGGTTGAGGCGCGTGGTTTTGCTATCCATGCTGACCAGCGTCAGCAAATCGCTGATGATCAGGTTCAGCCGATCAATCTCGCGGTTGACGTCGGTCAGGAACTCGGTGCGCAGCCCTATGTCCATTCCCGGCTCGTAGATGATGTTCTCCAGCAGGATCTTCATAGTGGAAAGCGGGGTTTTGAGCTCATGGCTTGCGTTGCTCACAAACTGGTTGCGGCTCTTGTCCAGCAGTTCCAGCTTTTCACTCATGACATTGAAGGTTTCCGCCAGACGCTTCAACTCACCACTGCCCTTGACCGGCACCCGTACGGAGAGGTCACCCCGCCCCATGCGCTGGATACCCTTGGTGAGCGTGGCGATGGGCCGTGTGATCACGCGGGCCACGACGAGCGCAATGGCCATCGCCGCAACCGCGGCGGCAATAAAATACAGCGCCATGCTTTCCTGCAGCGCCGTGAGCCGCTGCATCATGTCCTGAATGGGCGAGGAAAACAGCAGGATACCGATGCCGCGCCCGTTTTGCGTCAGCAGCGCGGTGCTGTAGCCCACCCACACTGCGCCGGTATCCAGCGGCGTGAAGAAAGACAGCAGCGTAAGCCCAGCGGTACTGCCCAACTGGTGTACGCCATAGTCGACAGTCTTTTGGCCCAGTAAAATCGAGGCTACTTCCGGCAGTTCCACCCGCGACCCATTGAGCTCGCTGTAGCTGTCTGCCTGCACCTTCGCGGCTGTGTCCAGCACCATCAGCCGCCCACCCAGCTCGCCCCCCGCGGCGCTGAGCAGCGTTTGCAGCTCCGTCATGCGCGCATCGGCAAACAATGGAACAACCGAAACCGCCAGCTTCTCGGTGCTCGCCTGGTCGCGCGCGCGGCGGTCGGCGAATAAATAATCGCCTACCAGACTGATAAGCGACGTGGCTACCGCATAGTAGCTCACGCCCACAACCAGCAGGAAGGCGAGTACGATTTTCCAGCGGATGGACGTAAATGGGTTGTTAATCCTTGTCGGTGAAATAGTAACCCACTCCCCACTTCGTGAAGATAAACTCCGGTTGAGCGGGATTACGTTCGATTTTTTCTCGCAGGCGCCGGATGTGTACGTCCACAGTGCGCGCGTCGCCGGTATAGTCATACTTCCATACCGTTTCCAGCATGGCTTCGCGGCTGAACACCTTGCCGCGGTTGTTTACGAACATCTGCAGCAGGTCGAACTCCTTGGCGGTCAGGCGCACATCCTTGCCGCCAAGGTTCACGGCGCGGTTGACGGAGTTGATCTCCATATCATGCACGCGGATCACCTTCTTAGCCTCGCTGGGCTGCGCGCCGCTGGCCCGCCGCAGGATGGTCTTGATACGGGCTTTGACCTCGAGGATGTTGAAGGGTTTGGTCATGTAGTCATCCGCGCCATACTCCAGCCCAAGGATCTTGTCGATGTGCTCGCCCTTGGCTGTAAGCATGATGATGGGCACATTGCTGTGCTCGCGGATGCGCTGGCATACGGTGATGCCATCCAACTTGGGCAGCATTACGTCCAGCAGAATAAAATCAAAGGTGCCAGCAAAAAACTTGGCCAGCGCCTCCTCTCCATCCGCCGCCGAATCGGTCTCAAAGCCCTCCTGTTCAAGCGTATATTTCAAACCCTTGACGATCAAGGGCTCATCATCCACCAACAATATACGCTTGGTCATGGGCATCATCCTTTCATGCGCCTGCCAATCCCGTTGCCACGGCAAAGCGATACCGGCAAAATCATTGTGTTTGAGCCTATTGTAAAGCGAAATCCGCAAAAAATCAAGAGAATTGTAACAGAAAGTTTGTGTTTTCACATTTCAGCAACCCGTGCCGAAACAGGCGCTCATTTATGTTTTATTTGCGCCGCGCTTACTTCGTTACGGATTTGACGTAACAGTACGCACATGAAATGTTTCGTATTCTTAAATTTCCATGTAGAAGTATCGGCTCCCAGTCGCATTGCCTGCGGGCCGCTGCGGTTTGATGGTCCCGTGTGATGCGGGCGGTCAGGGTTGGATAACCAACAGATAGGTGATCATTGTGCTGTCCTGCGATTTGGCGCGCACCGTGCCCAACCCTTGCCAACGCCGGTTGCAGTGGCAATGCCCGTGGCTTCATACAGCGTTATAATGACCATGGCGTTAGTGTGGCTCCCCCACGCGAACAGCTGGCAGGCCCTACACGGCTTGGTTGCGACAACGCCCGGCAGTCGACCGCCGGGCGTTGTCGCTATGCATTTCTGTTTCATCGCTCGCCTCGCGATCAAACGCAACTACGGCATGCCGCCTGTGCGCCAGCCGTAGCCGCGCGCTTCCGTTTACAGCAGCAGGGTCTTGCCCTTCATGTCCGCTGGCACGGGGATGCCCATGCTCTCAAGCATCGTGGGCGCAATGTCGCAAAGCCTGCCGCCCTCGCGCATCTTGCGGCCCACAAACTCCGGCCCCACAGCGATAAAGGGCACCGGATTGGTAGTGTGCGCGGTGAAAGGCCCGCCCGTTACGGGGTCGATCATCTGATCCGCGTTGCCATGGTCAGCGGTCACAAAGGCACGGCCACCATTGCGCAGAATGGCGCGCACCACCGCCCAAACACAGTCGTCAACCGCCTTGACCGCCTCCTCGGCGGCCTCCAGGATGCCCGTGTGACCCACCATGTCGCAGTTGGCAAAATTCAAAATCATCACGTCGTACTTCTTCGCGTTGATCTCTTCAATCGCCTTGCCCGCCACTTCAAAGGCGCTCATTTCAGGGCTCAGGTCGAACGTTGCGACCTTGGAGGAGGGCACGAGGATGCGATCCTCGCCCGCGTTGGGCTTCTCCACGCCGCCATTGAAGAAGAACGTCACATGTGCGTACTTCTGCGTTTCAGCGATGCGCAACTGCGTTTTGCCAAGGCTGGCCAGATACTCACCCAGCGTGTTGGCCAGCGAATCCGGCGGGTTGACGATATCGATGCCAGTGAAGGTGGCGTCATACTGGGTCATGGTCACGAAATGGACATGAAAATAGCCGTTTTTACGCACGAAGCCCGCAAAATCCGACTGGATGAACGGGCGGGTCAGCTGGCGGGCGCGGTCGGGGCGGAAATTGAAGAAGATGATACCATCCTCCGGCTGGATGGTAGCGGTGGGCTTGCCGCCCGACAGCACCACGGTGGGCAGCACGAACTCGTCGTTGCCCTTTTCGCCCAATGCGTAGCTTTGCTGCACGGCCTGTTCAGCGCTGCTTGCGGTCAGGCCTTCGCCCACCACCATGGCGTCGTAAGCCTTCTGCACGCGATCCCACAGGTTGTCGCGGTCCATGGCCCAGTAACGGCCCATCACGGTTGCGATTTTACCCACGCCGATCTCGGCAATCTTGGCTTCCAGCTCGCGGATGTATTCCAGCCCGCTGGTGGGCGGTACATCGCGCCCGTCCAGAAAGGCATGCACGTACACGTCGTTCAGCCCACGGCGCTTGCAGAGCGTCAGCAGTGCGTACAGGTGCGTGTTGTGGCTGTGCACGCCCCCGTCGCTCACCAGCCCCATCAGGTGCACGGCGCGGCCAGCGGCCTTCGCCCCGTCGATCACCTTCAGGAGGGGTTCTTTTTCAAAGAAGTCTCCGTCCAGAATGTCCTTGGTGATGCGGGTGAGCTCTTGATAGACGATGCGGCCCGCGCCGATGTTTAAGTGCCCCACCTCGCTGTTGCCCATCTGCCCGTCCGGCAGTCCCACGTCCATTCCGCTCGCGCCAACCTGCGTGTGCGGGTAGATGCGCATCAGCTCGTCCACGTGCGGCGTGCCCGCCTGATAGATCGCGTTGCCCTCATGTGCGGGGTTGATGCCGAACCCGTCCATGATGATCAGCGCCGTCATGGTTTTATCCATTGATATTGCTCCTCATTATCCGTTTGCGTGCCGAAAATGGCTTGTGTTCAGCGGTCCAGCACCACGGCGGCAAAGTCCGGCGCTTTGAGCGATGCGCCGCCGATCAGGCCGCCGTCGATTTCCGGCTGCGCCATCAGGCCCCTGACGTTGCCGGGGTTCATGCTGCCGCCATACTGGATGCGCACCGCATCGGCCACGGCTTTACCGTACTGGCGCTCCAGCGCCTTGCGGATCACGCCGATGGTTTCGTTGGCTTGCTCGTCGGTGGCGGTCAGGCCCGTGCCGATGGCCCACACCGGCTCGTAGGCAATCACAACGCTTTTGACCTCGTCAGGCGTCAGGCCGGTCAGTGCCATGCGCGTCTGGTACTCGACGATGGCATCGGTATAGCCGCTCTCGCGCTCATCCTTAAGCTCGCCAACGCACACGATGGGCACAAGCCCTGCGGCCACAGCCGCGCGGGTGCGCAGGTTCACGGTCTTGTCCGTTTCGCCGAAGTACTGGCGGCGCTCGCTGTGGCCGATGACCACATACGCCACGCCACAGGCCTTGAGCATGGCGGCACTCAGCTCACCCGTATAAGCGCCGCTTGCGGCATAGTGCACGTTCTGAGCACCTAGGCGGATGTTGGTGCCTTCGGCGGCTTCCTTTACGGTGTCAAAATCCACGGCGGGCACGCATACCACCACATCACAGACCGCATCCCTCACAAGCGGTGCAAGCGCCTTCACCAGCTCGGCGGCTTCGGCGGGGGTTTTGTTCATTTTCCAGTTGCCGGCAATAATCGGTTTACGCATGTCTCTATCTCCCTGTCAACATAGGCACCCTGTGCCCTCTCATGTAAACAGGCCATTCGCCGCTGCGGCGATTAGCTCCGTTCATGGGCAGTCGGGGAACCAGTAAAATGTACCAGTCATGGATAACCGCAAAATCGCCCCGTGAAACGCCCGCCCGCGCCGCCACAGGCGGCGTGGCAATGTTTCGCAGTGGCGAACATTGCGCAGGCGGCTTAGCCGCCTGCGCAACCGTATGTGCTTACTTGTCGTCCAGTGCGACCACGCCGGGTAGCGCGCGCCCTTCGAGGAACTCAAGACTTGCGCCGCCTCCCGTGGACACGTGGTCCATCTTATCGGCGAAGCCCATCTGCTCCACGGCCGCCGCGCTGTCGCCGCCGCCGATGATGGTCACGCCTTTGCACTCCGCCATGGCTTTGGCGATGGCGCGGGTGCCCTCGGCGAAGTTCTCAAATTCGAACACGCCCATTGGGCCGTTCCAGACAACGGTACCGGCATTGGCAATCTCGTTGGCGAAGATCACCTGCGTCTTGGGGCCGATGTCCATGCCCTCAAACCCGTCCGGTATCTCCTGGCTGTGCACGGTGATGCGCATTGCGTCGTTACTGAAATCGTCGCCCGCGATGTTGTCAATGGGCAGCAACAGCTTCACTTTCTTGGCCTTGGCTTTTTCGAGGATATCCTTGGCCAGGTCCACCTTATCGGCTTCCAGCAGGCTTTTGCCGATGCGGCCGCCCAGCGCTTTCTGGAAGGTATAGCTCATTCCGCCGCCGATGATCAGCGTGTCGACCTTGTCCAACAGGTTTGTGATTACACCGATCTTGTCGCCCACTTTCGCGCCGCCCAAAATGGCGACAAACGGGCGAGCCGGGTCTTCCAGCGCTTTGCCCATGATGGAGAGCTCTTTGCCGATCAGGTAACCAGCAACGGCGGGGTGCAGCAGGTGCGCCACGCCCTCGGTGGAGCTGTGCGCGCGGTGCGCGGTGCCAAAGGCATCATTCACATACACTTCGGCCAGTGAAGCGAGCTGCTTTGAAAATTCGGGGTCATTCTTCTCTTCCTCGGGGTGGAAGCGCACGTTCTCGATCAGCATCACGTCACCGTCGTTTAACGCATCGGCGAGGCGGTGCGCGTCAGGGCCCACCACGTCTTTGGCGAGGGGCACATCGCGGCCCAGCAGCTGGCTCAGGCGGTCTGCCACGGGCTTTAAGGAGTATTTCATGTCAAAGCCGCCCTTGGGCCTGCCCAGATGGCTGCACAGGATGATGCGGGCGCCGTGCTCCATGAGGTACTTGATGGTCGGCAGCGCGCCGCGGATACGGTTCTCGTCGGTGATCACCTTGTTTTCATCCAGCGGTACGTTAAAGTCGCAGCGCACGAGCACTTTTTTTCCTTTAACCTGGATGTCCTCAATGGTTTTCTTCGCCATACTGCACACTCCTTAGCGTTTTGGTACAAAGGTTGTATTGCCAAGCCTGTTACGGCGAGCAACCGTCTACATGGCGAGGATCGCGCGAGCCGCGCCCTCGTCGGTCACCAGCATGGCCTGCGGGCGGCTGCGCATTACCGCGCGGATGGCCGCGGCCTTGCGCGCGCCGGCCGCCACGGCCAACATCGCGCACCCCGGTTTTAGTTTGCCCAGATCGTGCGCCACGGTTGAAGCGGAAAACACCACGCCGCCGCTTTCGTCAAAGTAACAGCCGTAGGCCTCGGCTACCGCGCCCCGCCGCAGCACATCCGCCAAAATGTCGGGCGGCAGCTGGCGTTTTTTGCCCATATCGTCCGCGCGGCCGATGCCGTAGAGCACCACATCCGCCCGTTGGAGCAGCTCCAGCGTCTCGGTGATCTCCGTCACCTTGCGCATCTCGGCCATGGCGTGCTCGTCCAACTGGTCCGGCAGGTGCATCAGCCGATGGTGGCCGCCCAGCTTTTTGGCGATCTCCGATGCCACGGTGTTGGCCTGCGTTTCCAGCGCTCGCCCGATACCGCCGCGTGCTGGCACCACCATCACGTTCATACTGCCGCCCGTGGACGCCAGCGCTTGCGCGACTTCGTGGATGGTTTGCCCGCCGGTAACCGCCAGCGTAGAGCCGCTTTGCAAAAACCCGCGCAGCCTGCCTGCCGCAATGCGGCCCACTTCGCTTAGCACATGCGGGTCCTGGTCGCTGTCGCCTGCGGTCACATACACCTTGGGCACGTCCAGCAGCTTGGCAAGCGCTGTTTCCAACTTGGTCAGGCCTCGCAGGTCGCGGCTGAAGCGCCTCGCGGAGGGCAGTATCTCCGCCGCCTCAGGCGTCAGCGTCATGCCTGCCGCATCCAGCTCCAGCAGGCCGCGATCCTTGAGCAGCGCCGCTACGGTGCGTACTTCCCGCTCCGGTAGGTTGAGGCGCGAAGCCAACAGCCGTCTACCCACGGGTTGCAGGGCGTCAATGCGCTCCAGCACAAGGGCGCGCCGCTCGATCTGCTGGGCAAGGTCGGGTGCGATCTTCTGCATCAGCGAAAAGTAATCGTCCTGCATCGTGTATCTCCTTACATTCGGGACAAGATTTGACCCGCATGGACGAATTTCATCCCGCGTAGCATTATACAACAATCCCGTCAATCCTGCAATCCTTTTTATGATAAATTCTTCACAAATTCATGATGTAGATTTCACATTCAGCGCCCATCCGCGCGTCTCAGGCATAGGTCGTTCCCTAACCCTCTGATCCGCCTTGTGCAACAGCACCGAAGCATGCCAGCCCGTAACACGCAATGCGCCCGCCGCGGTCAGGCGGCGGGCACAGGGATATGCCTGCGTGCGCTTCGCGTCACAACTCCAGTATCTCCCGCCCCGCCAGCGCGGCTTCGACCAGCGCGTCGCTATCCAGCTTTGCTTCGCCCTCGAGGATGATCTCCATCTTCGGTTTGGTGGCGGGGTGCTTGGGCGTAAATACCGTGCAGCAGTCCTCATACGGCAGTGACGACGTTTCAAACGTGCCGATCTTTTCCGCCAGCGTGATGATCTCCTGTTTGTCAAAGCCGATCAGCGGCCGAAACACGGGCATATCGGCCACGGCATCAGTGCATTGCAGGGCGTGCATGGTCTGGCTGGCCACCTGCCCGATGCTCTCACCCGTTACCAGCGCCTGCGCGCGTTCCGCGTGGGCGATGCGGGCCGCGATGCGCATCATGTAACGGCGCATGATGAGGGTGGTATAATCAGGATGGCACTTTTCGTGGATTTGCATTTGAATGTCGGTAAACGGCACCAGATGGAGCCGGATGCCGCACAGGCTTTCGCTAAGCAGCTGCGCCAGCTTGACAACCTTGTCGCGGGCGCGCTCGCTGGTATATGGGGGCGACTGAAAGTGCACCGCGCTCATGCTCACGCCGCGCTTGGCTACCATCCATGCTGCAACGGGGCTATCGATGCCGCCGGAAAGCAGCACGGTTGCGCGTCCGTTGGTGCCAACGGGCATACCCCCCACGCCGGGGATGGGCTTGGTGTATAGATACGCCTTGTCGCGTATCTCCACAGACAGCAGATGTTGCGGCCTGTGCACATCCACGGTGAGCGCAGGTACGCGCTCCAGCACATAACCCCCGATATCCGCGTTAATAGCGGGCGAATCCATGGGGAAGCGCTTGTCGCTGCGGCGCGCTTCCACCTTGAAGCTACCCGTTTCGTTTTGCATCATTTGCACCGCCATATCGCGCACGGCCTGGAAGTCCGTCTTTTCAAGCTCTATGGCACGGCAGACGCTGTGTACGCCAAACACGCGCGTGATGCGGCGCAGCGCTTCATCCACGTCGGTCGCGTCGCTCACATAGATGCGGCTATCACTCAGCCACACATGCCCCTGCACATGCTTGACCGCGTCGCGCACCCGCTCCACCAGCATCCGCAAAAAATAGGGGCGGTTGAGCCCCTTCAAGTAAATCTCTGAAAACCGTACCTGTAAAACCTTGCGCAATGGTATCCTTCTTCCCGTTCAGCGACGCGTAAAGCGCGCCAGCATCTGATAGTGCGCGGCGATCCGCTCCGCCGCGAAGCGAATCTCCGCCGCCGTGTTGGTGATGGAAAAACTCAGGCGGATGGAGCTGTCAATCACCTGCGGGGGCACGCCCATCGCGGTGAGCACCTCCGAGCGCTTGTGTTTGCGGCTTGAGCAGGCCGAGCCGGTGCCCACCATGACCCCATCGGCTTCCAAAGCATGCACGAGCGTCTCCGCGCGCACGGGCGGAAACGCGGCGTACAGGATATGCGGCGCGCTGTCCGCATCCTCCGGCTGCAGGCCCAGCACCTGCATGGACGGAATGGACGTTTGCAGCAGTTGGGCCGCCTCCTGCTTGAGCACCAGCAGCGCCGCGCGCGCCTTGTCGCCCTGCGGATAGGCCTGCACCGCCGCCGCAAAGCCCGCGATTCCCACGGTGTTCTCCGTGCCCGAACGCAAGCCGTTTTCCTGGCCGCCGCCCGCCATCTGCGGGTGGAGGTGGTAGCCACGCTGCGTAACCAGCGCACCAACGCCCTTGGGGCCATGTACTTTGTGTGCGCTTACGGCATAACTCTGCACGCCCGAACCCTTCATGGCAAAAGGCAAGCGCAGGTAACCCTGCACACCGTCCATATGCAGCGCGGCCTTAGGCGCCAGTTGGTCGCGCAGCTGCGCGACCTTGGCAACGGGCATGATAACGCCCGTTTCGTTACATACCTGCATCACGCAGATCAGCAGCGTGCGAGGGCCCAGCAAATCCGCTAGTGCGGTCAGGTTCAACGCGCCGTGCGCATCCAGTGGAATCACCCGCGCCGTGTGCCCATAGCGAGCCGCGGCTTGAATGCAGGCATTCTTCACGGCGGGGTGCTCGGCTGCGGTATAAAGCACCTCGCCCGGTTCCCGCGCGGCGCAAAGCGCGCCGAAGATCGCAAGGTTGTCGCTCTCGGTACCGCCGGAGGTGAACGTTACGGTACAGCCTTCCATCCCAAGCGGCATGGCGATGGTCTCGCGCGCCGCTTCCAGCGCGCGCTCGGCTGCCACCGCGGGCCGATACAGCGCGGAGGGGTTGTGATATCCGTCACGCATACACGCGACCATGGCCGCCACCGCCTCGTCGCACGAGCGAGTGGTGGCGCTGTTGTCCAGGTAGATGTCCATGCGCCTAAGCCTGATACACGCCGTGCGGCAGGTATTTGCGGATCATCTCCACCATGTCGCGCGTAGGCTCCAGCACGATGATGGTGCGGCTCTGGTCCTTCTGATAGTAGAAGTAATACAGGGCGGCGTCGCGGTTTAAGAACCAGTTCCTGCGCTTGACGCCGGGCATGTTGATGAGCTTGCGGAAAGCGTTGCTGTCCACGGGGCCGAAGCTCTCCACGTTCTTCACCCGCATGGTGCCCAGGTTTTTGCGTTTCTGGTTGTTGAAGACCGACGCAAAATCCAGATCGCCGTTGGTAAAGGTGTACTCAAACTCGGTGCGCAGGCGGTCGCGGTAGAGGTAGATCAGCACCGCTACGCCGCACAAGAAGGCCGTGATTGCCAGCGCGGGCAGCGAGAACGCGCTCAGCAGGTTGGTGAGCATCCAGAACCCGACAATCGCAAAGAGAACCATGACAGCGCCGGAGAGGTAGAACAGCATCTCCGGCAATGCGCGCCTGCGGCGCACAACGATTTCCTCCAAAAAATGATCCACGGTAAGCCTCCCATACAAAGCGTAGCGTCAAGCCCGCCCGATTACACTGAACCACAGAAAGCACAGCGCGGTGACCGTACCCACCAGTGCCCCACCAAGCACCTCAAACGGCGTATGGCCGACCAGTTCCTTGAGCTCCTCATCCGAAATGCGCTTGCCATTGATGAGCACATCCTTGAGAATCTGATTGATGATGGTGGCCTGCGTGCCCGTCTCGCGGCGCACGCCGGTCGCGTCGTACATCACGATGGTCGCAAGTACGAAGCACGCGCCGAACACCATCGTGTCAAACCCCTCCAGCGCTCCAACGGTGATGCATAGCGACACGACCATCGCCGTGTGCGAACTGGGCATGCCGCCCGATCCCATGAAGCGCCGCCAGTCCCAACGGTGCTCGACACGGTAATACAGCGGCACCTTCAGTGCCTGCGCCACAAACCAGGCGATAAGCGTGCAGATCACGGCATGATTGCGAAAAATATCAAATACATTGTGCAAACCCATTCCTCCTTCGGGTGGGGTTCAGGAAACGCGAGTGAGTGAGTCGCGCGCCAGCTCGGTCAGGAAATCGGCTTTTTCACCGAAGGGGGCCAGCGCGTCCACCGCTTCCGCCACACATCGCGCGGCCATGACGCGCGACGCTTCCGCGCCGTATACGGCGGGCCATGTCAGTTTGCCGCGCTGTGCGTCCATGCCGGTGTGCTTGCCCATGGTTTGCGCGTCGCCCTGCACGTCCATCAGGTCATCCACAATCTGGAACGCTAGGCCCAGTGCCTGCCCGTAGGCTTTGCCCGCCGAAAGCAGCACGTCACTTGCGCCGGCCAGCAGCAGGCCGGCTACGACCGGTGCGGTCATCAGGTCTGCCGTCTTGTGGCGGTGGATGTAGGCAACCATAGGCGCATCGGGGGCGACGCCTTCGAGCTTGACATCCAGCGACTGTCCGGCGATCATGCCTGTAACCCCGGCGCGACGAGCGATTTCCTCCATGGCGGCCACGGCGCGCGCGGGCTGCTTTGCGGTGAGCGCGGCGGCAAGCATCGTTTCCAGCGCGAGCGAGTACAGGCCGTCGCCCGCCAGTATCGCCACGTTCTCGCCGTATACGCGGTGGTTGGTCGGCTTGCCGCGGCGCAGGTCGTCGTCGTCCATCGCGGGCAGGTCGTCATGGATCAGTGAATAGGTATGGATCATTTCCAGCGCAAGGGCATATGGCATCGCAGGCGACATATCGTCGCAGCACAGGGCATAGGCGGCCAGCAGCAGCACGGGGCGCAGGCGTTTGCCGGGCAGCAGCAGGCTGTAGCGCATGGCGCTGCGCAACGGCTGGGGTATCTGCCCCTCCGGCGGGGGCGATTGCGGCGCTATCGTGGTATCCGGCCATGCGCCGCCCAGCAGCGGGTGCGCGCGCAGGGCTTCATCCACCGCGGCCCTGTAGCGGTCATAGGTCGCTTGCATCGTGCGCCTCCTCTTCGGTCAGGCCACCGGCGGTTTTGACGACGCGGGCCGCACGCTTACTGCACATCCGGATCGTCCAGCAGCGATCCTTGCACGGCGATGTCGCTTGGTGTGACGGTCAGGCTGCCGTCCTTGCCCGCCTTGACTTCGTTCAGGCGCGCGCGTGCGTTGTCCAGCTTCGCGGCCATCGCCTTGGCCAGCGCCGCGCCCTCCGCGTAGGCGGTCAAAAGTGCGTCCAGTGAGAGCTCGCCGCTTTCCATGGTTTCCGCAAGCGCTTCCAGCCGCTCCAAGCCCTGCTCAAAGGAAGGCTCTGTATTCTGTTTCTTCGCGGTCACGGGGTTTCCTCCTTCCCGAAGGGCAACGCCTGCGCGGCTACCTTGCCGTCGCGCAGCGTCACGGTAAATGGCGCGTTTATATCCAGCTCCGCGAAAGTGGGCACCAGCCTGCCGCGCTGCGTGACCATCGCATAACCGCGTCCAAGCGTCGCTTGCGGGCTTGCGGCGTTCAGCCGCAGGGTGAGCTCGCTCACCGCATGGCGCAGGCCGGTAAGCCTTCCACTCGCCAGCAGGTCGATGCGCGACCACAGCGAGTGCGCGCGCTCAGCGGCGGTTGCCAGCCGTTTCTCGGGTGCCTGCTCGGCCAGCCTGCGCTGCAGCGAGTTGACCGACGCGGCCTTTTGCATGAGCGCCGCATCCCCAGCCCGCCGCAGGCGGTCAAACAGTTGCAGGCATTCTGCCAGCAGCGCGTCTCGTTCCGGCACCGCCAGTTCCGCCGCAGCCGAGGGCGTCGCCGCGCGCACATCCGCAGCCAGGTCAGAAAGCGTCACGTCCGCCTCATGCCCCACGGCGCTCACCACGGGCTTGCGACAGGCGGCGATGGCGCGTGCCACCGCCTCGTCGTTGAAAGCCCACAGATCCTCCATGCTGCCACCGCCGCGCCCTACGATGATCACGTCCACCGCGTTCAACCTGTCCATAACGGAAAGGGCTTTGGCGATCTGCTCCGCGGCACCTTCACCCTGCACCGCCACCGGGTACAGGTACAGCGGCATCCCCGCGAAGCGCCGCCACGCGATGCGCGCAATATCGTGGATCACCGCGCCGGTGCCGCTGGTCACGATACCCACGCCTATGGGGAGCAGCGGCAGCGGTTGCTTCAGTGCTGCGTCGAAGAGACCCTCCTTTTGCAGCTTTGCTTTCAGCGCTTCCAGCCGCAGGTACATCTCCCCCACGCCGTCCTGCTCCATCTGCTCGGCGTAGAACTGATAGGAGCCGGTCTTGACATACAGGCCCACGCTGCCGGTCAGCACCACCTGCCCGCCCTCGCTGGGGGTAAAGCGCACCGTGGAAGCCGCCGAGCGGAACATGGCGCACGCGATGGCGCTCTGCTCGTCCTTGAGCGTAAAATACCAGTGGCCGGACACATGCCGCTTGAAATTGCTGAGTTCGCCCTTCAGGCGAACGCCGTGCAACATGGGATCACCCGCGAGCGATCGGCGTACGTACTCGTTCAGCTCCCCCACGGTCAACGTCAGTTGCCTGCCGTTCATAACGCTGCAAAGGCCTTTTCTGCGGCCTCGACTGTGTTGCTCATCAGCATGGCAATGGTCATCTTGCCCACGCCGCCGGGCACAGGGGTGATGTAGGAGGCTTTATCCTTGACCGCGTTAAAATCCACATCGCCGCAGAACTTGCCGTCCACGCGGTTCATACCCACATCCACCACCACCGCGCCGTCTTTAACCATATCCGCCGTCACGAAGCGCGGCACACCGATGGCCGCTACCAGAATATCAGCGTTGCGGGTGAAATCCGCCAGGTTTTGCGTGCGGCTGTGGCACAGGGTGACCGTTGCGTTTTCATGCAGCAACAGCATCGCCATGGGTTTGCCCACGATGTTGCTGCGCCCGATCACCACGGCGTGCTTGCCCGCGATCTGGATGCCCGCCGACTTGAGCATATACAGCGCGCCTTTGGGCGTACAGGCCACCGCGCCGTACTCCCCGCGCATCAGCTTGCCCGCGTTCACGTCGTGGATGCCGTCCGCGTCCTTCTGCGGCAAAATCAACGAGAGCGCCGCCGCGCCGTTCAAATGCTTGGGCAACGGCAACTGCACCAGCACGCCGTGGATGGCTGCATCTTGGTTGGCCTTGCGCACCTCAGCTTCAAGCTGCGCCTGCGTGGCGTCCGCTGGCAGGCGCACGGTGGTGCTTGCGATGCCCAGCCGCTCGCAAGCCTTCTCCTTGTTGCCCACGTACAGGTGGCTGGCGGGGTCGTCCCCAACGAGGATCACGCACAGGCCCGGGATGTTACCCTTGGCCCGCAGCGCGTCCACGCGCACCTTGAGCTCGTCCTCCACCTGCGCGCTGAGCACCTTGCCGTCCAAAAGCTGAGCCGCCATATCGTCGCCCCCTGCATCACGCCGCACCGGCGGCGGTTTTCAATCGGTTTGTGTATCGGCCGAAACGGCCCCGTGTTCCGCCAGATACCGTCGCATACCCAGCCATGCGACGCCCGCGGCATTGTCCGCGCTGTAAGCCGGCTTGCCAAAGCGCACATCCAGCGTTGCACCCGCCCTTTGCAGGCGTTGCGCAACCATCGAGCGCAGCAGCGTGGACGACGCGACACCCCCCACGACCAGCACGCGGCCCGTGCCCGCTGCCTTGCAGGCAGCAGCCAGCAGCCGCGCCACCGTTCGCGCCAGCATGTCAAACACCTCCGCGGCGATCTGTACGCGCGCCATGTTCGCACCTTGTAGCCACGCCATGGCGCGCGTTTCCGCGCCGGAGAGATGGCAGTGCAGGTCACCGTCCGCCATGCTGACGGGCAGCAGCGCTTCGGCTTTGCCTGCCATGGCGAGCGCCTCCAGCGAAGGACCCGCGGGAAAGGGAAGCCCCATCGCCACACCTACACGGTCGACCAGCTGACCCGCATGCAAATCCAGCGACCCGCCGATGTGCACCGCCTGCCCGCCTGATACGGTAAGCAGCTCCGTGGTGCCGCCGCTCAGGTGCAATGCCACAAACGGTTCCACCATCGGTTCTTCGTCTAGCTCGCCCGCCGCGATGTGCCCCTGCTGGTGCGTGACCTCATAACATGGCACATCCAGCACTGCTGCCAGTGCGCGAGCGTGCCCCAGCCCCACCAGAAACACCGGCATGTAGCTGCCTTCGCCGCCCGCAGGCATGGCGGACGCAGCTACGGCGCACACGCGCTCGCCTGCCAACACCGTGCGCAGGCGCTCGGCCAGCAGCGGCACCTGCCTTACATGCGCAAAAACGGCCTCGCTCTGGCGAAGGCCGCGCTGCCCGCTTT
>Ga0351907_1024_pt2 | contig 43216 bp, 32 predicted proteins | sample BONcelHT113001E6_FD_206861 | JGI IMG/M metagenome (GOLD analysis project Ga0351907, IMG submission 206861) | Enriched cells from coal bed in the Powder River Basin, Montana, United States - BONCAT cells T11 rep1 HSBNCT.T11.300.1.E6 ... | reverse complement strand
ATCCGGGTAATGCCTACTGGAACACTCTTTCCGAAAGAACTCTCGCAATACGATTCATGGGTCATCCGCGAAGCGCTCCATAACTGCATCGCTCATCAGGATTACACCCTCCGGGGACGAATTCAGGTCATCGAAACCCCTGATGCGGTCCTCCTTACCAATCTTGGCAGGTTCCTTCCTGGTGATGTCGAGACAGTAATACTGCAGGATGCTCCCCTTGAGATCTATCGCAGCCCGTTTCTGACCGCTGCGATGGTGAACCTGAACATGATAGACACGCAGGGAGGTGGCATCAAGAAGATGTACCAGGCCCAGGCCCGCCGGTTCTTTCCGCTTCCTGACTATGACATCTCTGAACCTGACCGGGTCAAAGTCACCATACCGGGGAGGATTCTTGATGAACAGTACACCCGGCTCCTGATGGAGCGGACTGATCTTGATCTCCATACCATCATCCTGCTTGATACAGTACAGAAGCACAAACCCTTGTCAAAAGAGGAGCATGCTCATCTGAAGAAAGAAGGGCTGGTCGAAGGCAGATACCCCAAGGTCTTCATCGCCGGATCAGTTGCAGAGGTCACCGGTCAGACTGCGAAGCATATGAGAGAGAAAGGGTTTGATGATCGGTATTATCAGGATCTGATCCTGCTCTTTATCAGAGAACACGGCCCGGTATCACGGAAAGAGATCGATGACCTCCTCATGGGCAAACTCCCTGAGATCCTGACAGAAGGCCAGAAGAGTACCAAAATTCATAATCTGGTGTCAACCCTCTCCCGGCAGAACCAGATAAAAAATACCGGAACAAGAAAAAGCCCGAATTGGATAGTATTAGAATCGGAGGGGTAATCACTCAATTTTGGGTGTCAGTGAATTGTTCAGGTGAAAATCCCCAGTTCTTAGCAAAAGAGAAGATCCATATTAACAAAAAAACTCTCAAGATATCTCTCAAAAATAAAAAATATCACGATTGGTTTTGCTTAGAGAATCTATTGTTCATCTCGCACAAACAAAGAGTTTGTGAACAAAAACAATAGAAAACCTAAAATCACTCTCGAATTTAAATTTCAAGGGCATGGGTTTTGTTACCAGTATCGAGGTATTGATTACATAAACATAAGAGCCGGACCTGAACCGATGACCCCGACTGACACCTCCTAGAAGGAATTAGAACGGATAATCGTAAATTCACTCATTAATTCTTCTGGATACCTTCCAGGTAGACCCGAGGACTTTGATGGCGATCATGCCGTTGATCTCCCTCATCTCCTCTCGTTCATTAAAACCACCAAGCCAAGAAACTTTGAAAAACAACGGGAAATATGAGGCTTTATAAATGGGGGGTTAAAATCTCAATGATATGCGTTTTTTAGTAATCTGCATATCTGACAATCAGGAAAAGAAGGCTGATTTGAGCGAATTATTACCCGTATTGGTGAAGGTCACATTCCATCCCCGTATCAGGGCTAAAAGAGGGAGCATATCTGGAGGGTTATACCTGGGAGGCAGTGATCAGCCAGGTGGTGCTATTTGAGTAACTATATTTCTGTATCGAGAATTTCGTGCAGGATTCAGCAAGGAGACCCATGTTGGTCCCGACTTCTTTGGATGACATGCCGGTATCCCGGGCGATGAACTTAGATTTGAAGAAGTTCTTTCCTGTTTTAACCTGGTTATCAAGGTATTCAAGAAGGCGAATCTGCCGTTCGTTGTATCCAGTGGTTTGTATGGGTGTGGTAATCATAGTATTCCCTTTGATTGCATTGTTGTAGGAGGAAAACCGGCTGTGTTATTCAGCCGGCTGAAGTTTGTTTGGATCAGTGTGTGGTAACGATTGTGGGGGTATCAACCGGAACGGTTCATCAGACCATGATTCGTCCCGGGCTGCTGATGAGAGAGGCAACAATTGTAGGAGGACATGTTGAATGCTGCTCATCGAGAGAGAGGAGGCCGGAAGATCGTATCAGGATTGTTGAAGTTCTGAAGGACCTTGCACCCGTCTCCGTGTGACATACCATTGTTGTGTGAAACAGGGTATAAGGCAGATAGATAAAACTGATGGAAAATAGTTAGAAATGCGTTTTCGTTGCTCTGCGCTCTTTTTTCCCGCATCGGAGGCACCGGGGTGTCATAGTGACCAAACAAAGGATATCCGGCGTGTATAGATCAGCCGGGAGTATGTAAACGATTGATCGGGGTCTTTGAATGGCCGGAGATTCTGATTTTGTTTTAGATTTCACGTGACCGAAGCCACATTTGATCTACAATAGGGTGTCAGAAAGAGTAATCCGGTCCCAATAAAACCTATGCTTTATGATCGGCAAAATCTGTGAAAAGAATGGCAAGGTATAATTCTGCAGTTCAGATGAGAATAATTATTTCATCTCCTTTCCAATATTTCTGCATGTCTTCTGATGTCTTGATTCCCATTACTGAGGATATTCAGGGGAAACTTGATGCTTTAAAAAAAGGGCCTCAGGAAGGTTACAATGAGGTTCTTGTCCGACTTCTTACCGCATACGATCTCAATACGCTTTCAGAGGAAGATCAAAGGGATATTGAACAGTCGATAAGGGAGATACATGAAGGAAAATATTGCATCGTTGAAGATTTGATGAAGGAAGAAGGACTCCTCTGATACTGTGCCCTATGAGATCATTATCCCGGACCATATTCAGAAATATATCCGGAATCTTGAGACCGGCGATAAAAAACGATTATTGAAAAAGATTTTTGAACTTAAAGAAGATCCATTCAGGTTTGCTGAACGACTGGTAGACTCACCGTACTATAAAATGAGGGTCGGGAGGTTCAGAGTGATTATGGGAATCGATAATACAACCATACAAATCTCAATCGTGAAGATTGGGGACCGAAGCAGAGTCTATTCCTGATATTCCCCTCCCTTTTTTATTTCTAATAACTCTTGTTACTGGCAATGAGTATCATTTCAGCATCTCTTGGTGAAATTCTGGCCTGAACCGGAACCATCACATATACCTGGTATCATACCCACTGATGGTAAAAGAGTAATTTCTCCCCTTTCTGATGATAGAGGGCCTGTTCTCCTCTATCATCATTGTATGCCGGCAGAGGCTGAACGTCGCATGATATTTAAGCCTTCATGGACCTGGAACCGCTGGCTCAGTGCTTCACGAAAGGGAACACATGGTGTCCAGCTTGTTGCTCCGGCCTTACCCTTATGTACGAGAAATCCTGTAACCCGTGTAATGTTTGAAAAGAGGGGTTTTACGAATATCGAGGTTAAGTGGGTGAAGGTGGAGGGGAGATGGTGTAATCCCTGGTTCAATTGATTTCAGGCGATATAGGTGATTCGTGAAGAACCCTTGAGAACAATTTCTGTATATGCCAGTCCCCCACTCTTAACCGATAGGTGTTCTTATATCCTTTCAACTTTCGAATGTCCAAATCAGGCTGAAGTCCATCTTTTAACCGTTGAAGTCGCTCTCTAATCTGGATATGGTCTGGTTCAGACACCTCATCGAGATCGCGATGAGTCCGTTTTTCGAGAAAAACCCAATATCAAAACAACGGGAAATATGAGGCCTTTTATAAACGGGGGGCTAAAATCTCAATGCTATGCATTTTTTCGTAATCCACATATCTGACAATCAGGAAAAAAAGGCTGATTTGAGCGAATTATAACCCCTATTGGTGAAGGTCCCATTCCACCCTGGTATCAGGGCTAAAAGAGGGAGCAGATCTGGAGGGGTTATACCTGGGAGGTAGTGATCAGCCAGGTGGTGCTATTTGAGTAACTATATTTCTGTATCGAGAATTTCGTGCAGGATTCAGCAAGGAGACCCATGTTGGTCCCGACTTCTTTGGATGACATGCCGGTATCCCGGGCGATGAACTTAGATTTGAAGAAGTTCTTTCCTGTTTTAACCTGGTTATCAAGGTATTCAAGAAGGCGAATCTGCCGTTCGTTGTATCCAGTGGTTTGTATGGGTGTGGTAATCATAGTATTCCCTTTGATTGCATTGTTGTAGGAGGAAAACCGGCTGTGTTATTCAGCCGGCTGAAGTTTGTTTGGATCAGTGTGTGGTAACGATTGTGGGGGTGTCAACCGGAACGGTTCATCAGACCATGATTCGTCCCGGGGTGCTGATGAGAGAGGCAACGATTGTAGGAGGACATGTTGAACTATACTCATCGAGAGAGAGGAGGCCTGCAGAGCGTATCAGGGGTGCTCTGGTCCTGATATCTTTGCTGCTGGTCTCGTTGTTACATACTATTGTTGTGTGAAACAGGGTATAAGGCTGATAGATAAAACTGATTTAAATAAGTTAGAAATTAATTTAGATTATTATTATTGGGTTATTGTAAGAAAGAAGTTCGAATTTTGGCAGGGTGTCTTAATGAACGATAACAGCCATGTTGCATCTGGTTGAAAAGAGTGTTTCAGGTTTAGAGAAATGTGGTAATTTGGATGGGGATTGAGGAAAAATAAAAGGTTTCAGCTGTTGCAACCGGTTGCAACGACCTGGGTAGCGAAAAAAATCAACAGAACTATGGTGTCAAGGGTATGAGTGAGGTATGAGTATCGCGGCGGGTATTTATGTTTACGCCAGGAGTATGCTGATTAGTTATTTAGTTACCATGAAAGTGTCGGCGATGGTCTGACCTCTGGAGGTATGGGATAAACATCTAAAGGGTTTTTCATGATGAAATCAGGCACGGGGGTATAAAAGTTTGACAATAACTAAATCGAAAGATATATGTGTAAATCCTGCAAAATGCTCCTGCTATCAGACAAACTCAATATTGACCATATTAAAAACCTGGATGAATTCCTAATCCCCTCTGATGAGCTGTTTGATCTGGCAAAGCATACAGATCAGTAAGCATAAAAGAATCTTTTAAAACATGAAGAAATTACCCCGGGGCCTGTATGAGCAGATTATGAATCAGTATTTTCAGAATCTAAAAAATACGAATCAACATTATGATACTATATCTATCCATGAATCTGAAGATGTTCCCTCTCTTCTCGCCCATTATCTTGCTCCGGTGCTAAAGAAATCCCTCACTATCCTGGAAGAAAAACACGAACCGGTAAAAGATCAGATCTCTCGGTGTAATGAGATTATCAATCAGCTATCGCTCTGGACCGGAGAAGAATCTCTGAATAAATGCAAGGTTATTCCTGATGGAGAAATACTCCTATCGGTAACTGATATTACAGGAGATGATAAAAGGTCTTCCCCACTTCTTCGTCCAATATCATCTCTCTCTCAAAGTAGTCTCTTTACCGGATCACATAATGAACCAAGTTTACTGCAAGAGCTCAAAGCTGAGATAGCATCTGCAGATCGAATTGATATGCTCGTATCGTTCATTAAATGGAGCGGTATCAGGTTACTGATGGATGAACTCACTCGTTTTTGCGACCATGGAAAACTTCGTGTCATCACCACTTCGTACATCGGGGCAACAGATCTCAAGGCAATTGAGTTTCTTTCAACGCTTCCAAATACCGAGATTCGAATCTCTTATGACACCGAACGGACCAGATTGCATGCGAAGGCCTACTATTTCTACCGGGAATCTGGATTTTCATCCGCTTATGTCGGTTCTTCAAATCTCTCAAATCCCGCAATAACTAGCGGTCTTGAGTGGAATGTGAAGCTTACTGAAAAAGATGCAGGAGATATTCTCCAAAAGATCTGTATCTCCTTTGAGAGTTATTGGGATAACCCGGAGTTTGTTTCCTATGGGAAAAATGACAAGTCCATCTTACAGGAGGCATTGAATCGACAAAAGGGGAAACCTGGAGACGATGACCTCCCGGTTCTGTTTGATATTGTCCCCTATTTTTACCAGAAGGAGATATTAGAGCGACTGCTTGTTGAGCGAGATGTTCATGGTCGGTATCGTAATCTGATTGTTGCAGCAACAGGGACCGGAAAGACGATTATATCGGCATTTGATTTTCGAAATTTTGTTCGGAATGGAAATCCACATGCCCGTCTTCTGTTTGTTGCTCACCGGGAGGAGATATTAAAGCAGAGCATCAGTCGGTTTCGGGTGATCATGCGAGATCCAAACTTTGGTGATCTCTGTATCCGGGGAGTTGTTCCCTCACAAATTGATCACTGTTTTATCTCGATTCAGACCTTCAATAGCACGAAATTTCACTCCCAGATGGATCAGGATTATTACGATTATATCATCGTGGATGAGTTTCATCATGCCGCTGCTGCTTCGTATCAGACCCTTTTGCAATATTACCGCCCAAAGATTCTTGTTGGACTGACTGCGACACCGGAGCGAATGGATGATCTTGATATTCTCGGATACTTTGATGGAAAGATAGCTGCAGAAATCCGCCTTCCGGAAGCGATTGATAGAAGCCTTCTTGCTCCCTTTCATTATTTCGGAATAACCGATACCGTTGATCTTGAAGATGTGAGCTGGTCACGGGGTGGATATGATAAAAAAACTTTATCCGAGCGATACACGGGAAATCGCCAAAGGGCAGAACATATTGCTACCTCACTTAATCGATATGTGACAGACATTCATACGGTTATCGGTCTTGGATTCTGTGTAAGTATTGATCATGCCACCTTCATGGCTAATACGTTCAATGAAATCGGTATTCCTTCCGGGTACCTCACCGGGGAAAGTGATCAGAAAACCAGAAATACCATACAATCGCAGCTCGTGAATGGGGAGATTCGTTTTATCTTTGTCGTTGATCTCTACAATGAAGGGGTAGATATTCCGGAAGTGAATACCGTTCTCTTTCTCAGGCCTACCGATAGTATGACGGTTTTTCTTCAACAGCTTGGGAGGGGTCTTCGAATTTGTGAAGGAAAAGAGTGTCTTACGGTTCTGGACTTTGTCGGACGACAGCATACGAATTATCGATTTGATACAAAGTTCAAGGCACTGACCACTGAAGGAACCACTCCGTTATCTGAGCAGGTTAAGAATGGAGTATATCTTCTTCCTCGTGGTTGTTTCATTACTCTTGAGAAGGTTGCACGCGAAACCGTCCTCTCACATATTGAACGATCCCTTCTCCGAAGAAATGTCCTGGTTGAGAAGTTATCCCGGTTTGAAGAAGAGACGGGAAAGTCACTTACTTTGAAGGAATTTCTGAAGCATTATGGGTTAGATTTACACGCACTCTATAGTAAGTCAAGTTTTCATGGATTATGTGCTGAAGCAGGTCTCTGTTCTCAGATCAGCCCGGAAGAGGAGACATGGATGATGACAATTGCCCGAAAAATCGGGCATATCAATTCAGTTTCCTTTATTGAATTTATCAGAGAGATTCTTCGAGGAAAGGATATTGATCGTATTAGTGGACGAAAAACCGGGTGTCAATCTCACCTGAATATGCTCTATTACTCGATATATTCCAAACCTCTTCAGGAGATAGGATATACCTCTCTGTTGTCTGGATTTCAGGAATTATTCAACCAAGAATGGATGGTATCTGAATTCCTCTCGATACTTGATTATCTGGAGGATATGATCCAATATGTTGAGAAATCTCTGGATTTAGGATTTGATTGTGGTCTCTCGCTTCATGGGTATTATACACGAGATCAGATCTTCGCGGGTCTTGGTCATTATACTCCTGAGCAATGGAGTACCAAAGGAAAACGGGAAGGAGTTGTTTATTTTGGTGATAAGAAACTTGATGTGTTTTTTATAACGTTGAATAAAAGTGAAAAGTTCTTCTCATCTACCACGATGTATCACGATTATGCTATCAATGATACTCTGTTTCACTGGCAATCTCAGAGCACAACATCAGAATCTTCTTCAACCGGTCAGAGATATATTCACCACCAGGAGAGAGGGAGTCGAGTATTGCTCTTTGTGAGGGAGTTCAATAAGATTCAGAATGTGTCTCAGCCGTTTTTATGTTTGGGGACTGCAACGTATGAGCGGCACACTGGAAGTAGACCGATGAGTATTGTGTGGAGGCTTGATAAGGCGATTCCCGGTGGATATATGAAGAAAGCGAAGGTTGGGAGTGGGGGATGAATAAGAATTGATTCCTGTTTTCGAATAAATTAAACTCGTGAATACGGATAAGCGTTTTTTATTTGATATGCAAGGAATTTTCCTTTGGATGGTGCAGTCATAAAAGCATCGTAAACACCCTGACTGATATTATAATATTGATAAACCTGGCCATTTGAAAATTCTACTTCTAGTGTTTGTGAAGATGAATCATATCCAGCAGAAATAATATTTGTTGATGTTACATATGTTCGATTCATTTACTCATCTAATTCCAATTCTTGATCATCTATAGGTTCACGCTTGATACTATCAATAAATTTTGCTCGTGGTGACTGTGCACGCCATGAGAGAGCAACTCGTTCATAATCTTCTAGAAAACGTGGATGGCTCCAATTTTTTGAAACATCAGGATCTTTGCTATTGGGGGAATGTTTATCACCTGGATATGTCACTTTACATCGCATAGGTATTTGAGCTGCTTCCCCAGTAATTATTGCTTCCCCAGTACGTAAAATTGGCAACATATCCATAAGGGTTATTAATTGATCAGGCAATGTTCCTTTTACACTCTCTCGATCTGATGGATTAGAAAGACGTAAAGCAATGAAAGTTCCACATTGAGATAATATTGTATCATCAATTTCATATGGTCGTTGACTTACTATCATAGCTCCGATTCCATATTTTCTACCCTCTTTTACAATTCGCTGGACCATTTCTTTTGCTGCGCTACTTTTCTCACCAAAACCTTTGATATCATTAGATATATATCGATGTGCTTCCTCCATAACAATCAATAAAGGTCTTTCAATTCCTCCTTCACTCTTATCGCGACTCCAAAAAAGAGCCTCGTACACTACTCTTAGAATTGATCCGATGAGTCTTACTAATACTTGACTTGGGATTCCAGAAAGATCTAATATTGTTATTGGTTTTTCATTACCTAACCAATTTTTAAGTAGATCAGAGAGATCTCTTTTAATTGTACCATCCAATTCTGGTTCCCAATCCCCTGGGTGAAGTAAGAAATCATATCGTTTATCAATTAGTCGTGATCGAATGTTGTTTAATTGTCTTTTTATTCCTGGAGCATTTTGATTCATAAATGGACCTTTGGAACCCAGACCATATGGTTTATAGTGGGGAGGTAAAAGGAGATTTGCATCACCCTTTTTAATCAATGCAGGTTGAGTCCGGTCAGGTCCTTCTAATGTCATTAACTCAAGATCAATCAATTCTAACCAAAGTCTTTTTAGACTAAATGGCACAGGTGTGTCAACAGTAAGTGATTCTTCGGTTACTCCTGGATATTTCCGTAATTTTATTGAATTTAATTTAAGTTCGATTATCTTATCGTAAATATAGAAGAGTTTATCCTCAGGAATCCCACCTGTTAAAAAATTAATAAGATCTAATGTATCTATTGTCCAGAATGGAATTGACAATTCGGTTTCATTTTTTTCTGCATTGATCTGGAATATAGATGCGATATCATGAAGAGCTTCAGAATACTCACCATGAATATCTAAAAGCAGAATACGAGCGTTTGGATAAGAAATGTTGTCTGAATTTTCTCCAATTATTGATCTAAGGAGACTAGTAATAGTTGTTGATTTTCCAGATCCTGTTGAACCAAGTATTGCACTATGTCGTGAAATTAATTTATTTATATCTATTTTAACTTCAACAGCTTCAGCACTAGTCAGTCTACCGATAGAAACATGACTATTAGATGATTTCCCATAAATTCTAAAGAGATCCTGTTCAGTGACAATATGGACCTCATCATTTACATTGGGATATTGGCTGATGCCTCTTTCAAAAAGAGATCCAATAGACTCACCAACTAACTGAATTTTAATCCAATTAGCACTTGTTTGTAGCGATTCTTTGATTGATTCAGGAACTGCATTAACACCAATTTCAGATACTACGCCAAAAAGATCTTGATATCCAAGGGGAATGCGAACAAAACTTCCGACTTGTCCAATTTTGTATGTACTTCCATTGATTATTGTTATTCCTGACTGCACAGTTTTAAGTAGATATACATTAACTGTAGAACCAGATACAGCGTATACGTATCCAAGAAGAGTTTGAGAAGAATTCACAAATTATCCTCTTCTAATTTAGGAATTGATGTACTGACAAACTCAGCACGTGTTAATGCGATAAATCTTGTGAACAATGCAAAATCACCAAGTAAAAACTCTTCTTCCTTCTCGTTGTAAATATTTTTCCCCCAATATGTTTTCCTTATAGATTCCCAATCATCGGTAGGTACCTTACCTAGTACCCAAGGAGCTGATATACAATTTATCATTGCTCCATCCCTTGCAAACACAGACATATTTGGCCGTTTTCCTGCCAACATACATGCATTTACTTCCTTTGCAAGTGATTCATATTGAAATGCAAAAACACTACTTGCAGGGTTCGCTGCTAGAGATTCATCAATAACAGCAGTTATATGAGCATCTCCATATGAAAATCCACATGATAATAGAAGTGTATCTGGCGTTATAAGAAAATTACGAAGATGGTCAAATAATGCGGAATAAGGCAATTTTTGGATCTGATCGTATTTTTGATGATCTGGATATATTAATTGGGAAGCACTTCTTCCTTTACCACGAATAACTCTATTATTTGAATTAACTGCCCATCCAAGAGAACCATGCAATTTCCATAATTTAACCCATCGGGAAGGTAGATCATCATTTGAGATACTTACTGGATCAAAAAATGGTTCATATCCTCCAGAAAATCCATCAAAAAAAGGAATTTCAATCTTTTCAAGTGATTCTTCTATTAATAAATCATAATTAGGAGTAAAGATTTCTATTGAGTTTGAACGATTTACACCACTTATCCATCTTACTAGTTCCAGATAGGGATTATCTTCTTGTGGAAGAGGAACACCTACGATAGTCCCTATTTTATCACAAATGTGATTAGACAATTGTAAATATGAAGCACCATCACATCCATATACTGAGTTACAACCAATTACTGAGGATAATAATCTAACACGTGATAAAATTTGTTCTATATTCGGTTTTTCCCCTATATCTTTTGAAATATTTTTTATTACATCTGAATAATTTTTATCTAACTGTTTTAAAACGATTATTGTCAAATCATTTATTGTTGGAATTAATGGTTCACCATTAGGACTTAATAAACCAGTATTTTTATCAATTCGAATACTTGCTGGAGAGCCTGCCCCAAGAAGAATCCCAATACGTTTTCTTCCTTGAGCTAACATCTGCCTTAAATCACCCATGTATCTATCTGGGTTATGTACGATTTTTTCCATAAGAATTGCTCATTCAATTTTTTTAGAGAAGAATTCATTAGGTTTTTTTTATCCCTAAATTTAGTTTTTAGAATTATTCTATATTCATCAAGCATTCGAATTATTACAACCCGATATATTGAACTATCATTAAAATTATGAGAATCTTTAAATTCTCGTTCTGATCGCCTGAATGCTCTGCTTTCATTTGCTCTGTCGTTCTCGTATAATGTCCTATGGACAATCATAATTCCATAATCTGCTCCTTTTTGTCGGTTAGCTTGACATAAAGTAAAATAGCCATTATCTATATTTTACGATGTCTCTATTTCAATTGCAACCTTTCGATTACGAATTGTTACATGATTGTCAAGATTCACCGATTCACGTCCTCCGAAAATTTTTTCGAACCCAATTGATGGAAAATTATTAAGTGCTAATTGTACTGATTGTGATCCATTCATCCATTCAAATGATTTGTCACTTTACCAGTATATTAACAAATTCTATTAATCACCATTTGATATATTAGACTCGAATTCTGAAGGTTTAAATGCATGGACCATTATCGTTTTATTCAATTCCTCGGAAATTTATGAGTAATAGTTTGTGTTTGCGTTATTGGTAAATTTATTTTCCGAATCCTTATCTTTTTTATCAATATGGTTTTCAAGTAAAAATCTGTCAATAAATTCGTTGATTTTATCTTCAATATTTGGATCAGGTTAATCTGCATCAAGCTTATACTATTTCATTGGAGACATTTTCTCGTATATTCATGAAAAATAGTAATCTATTTAATAAGTTGACAATTTATCTAATTTGTAAAGGATTAACCACAAATTAATTAAGAAATTTTCACAATAATTTTATAAATATTATATCATTACCAGGACCTCGAACCTCCCGGTCCCATCGATGAATACCACCAACTGACCGTCCCTCACGATCATCCTCCCACAGTGCTCATAGGGATTCCATGGAATCCCCCGGACGATGAAAGGAGAGGGATTATCCTCCATATCCACTCCCCCATGATGACCGCTGCTTCTCCTAGATCACCTCCCGGTTCTCCCGGTAGTACTCCGTCTGGCTATTTCGGTGACTCATCAACCAGTTTGTTGCCTTCGCCCGGATTCGCTTCCTTCAGCCTCATGGCGAAGAATCGATCACGATCATATGTCACAACAAGGAGATAAGGGACCGTTGTGCTGGATACACTCCCTGAACTTTCGGACCAAACCAAGCTAATCCGGATTTCCCAGGCATAATTCCCCCTTTCCGTTCCACGTCAGAAGGAACCGGATTCACAACCAACCAGGCAAAGCCCGCGTATGTATCCCAGCGGACCGATGCCTTCTCCCGCGAGCCGCGTCTCACAGATCTGTATCCTGCCCTCCGGGTCCGAATACCGGGCAACCTGGGTATTACAGACCTGGCACCTCCCGGACACGGGTCGGTTGATCTTCGTCATCTGGTTCACATCGTCGCCCCTCATCCGGAACGTCGAGGAGGTCCGTTGTCGTGCCTGCTGGAAACAGGAGGAGCAGAGCATCCGGGGAGGTTCGGGTTTTTCTCCAGGCCGTTTCTTCTGACTCTTCTCCCGGTACGTGGGTTGCCTCCTGCCACAGACGATGCACGGTTCCTTCTCCGGCCACCCGTCCACCGGCCTGAACTCTGCCGGGATAACTGTAACCTGGGATAGGTATCCTTAACTGATAATCAGGGATATAATCACTCTTCGTGACCTTTGTAACTCTCTATCAGAAGGTTAATTCTCTAGGGATGAGAAAATATATTTGATTATTATGGGGACCGTCACGATTCAGGAAGTATATGATAAACTGCTCTTAATAGAAGAGCACATGGTAACAAAAGAAGAACTTGAACCTATTGTGGACACCATTGAGATCCTTTCAAGCCCGGCTACCATGCAGGCTCTGGCCAGAAGTGATGAAGATATCAGAAATGGAAAGATAAGAAAAATATCAGGCATTGATGATCTTCTGGCTGAACTTGAATCCTCATGACCTGGGAACTCATAAGAACGGAGACATTTCTTGAATCACTCCGGCCATTACGTCAGAATAAGGAGGTTCTTTCTGAAATCCAAAAACGTCTGATTAGACTTCAGGAAGATCCGCTTCACACCGGGGGGTGGCTGTCAGGTTCTTTGAAAGGAAAGAAATCTACCCGTATTTCTGGTAAATATCGTCTCATATTTACACCCGTTGAATCAGAACAGAAGGTATTTCTAAATTTGATTGATCATCGGGCACAGGTCTATCAATAACCAGTTATTTCTGTATCCATTTATTAACCTGAATCAGCCAGGTTTAAATAATGGGAAAACCGGGACCTCGAACCACCAGGTTCCCTGCCGCAGATGTCCCCATATTCTGCAGATCAGTTGTTTGAGCGGGAACGATCCGCTCACTTTCCCCTGTCTGTACCGGTGCCGGTGGCCGAAGAGGAGAAATTACTCCCCTGGTTTCTGCAGAGCTGCATCCATAGTCATCATCACGTGTATATACCCTGCTGGATCAGGCTGCATCATACCTTCACCCTCCTCCGGTCCTGCCAAGACCGGGCCAACCTTCGCCCGGATGTCGTTGAGATATGGGTCCCAGGTGAAGACCTTGCTCCGTCGCTGGGCTCTGTGCCCCTTCCTCGCCGGTCGTCACGGTCCGATCCAGGAATGAGATCGCAGGACACTTTTCCAGGAGCCCGATTTGATACAGAGAATCTACTGGATATGGGGCAACGAGATGCAGGAATGGGAATTTTTAGAATGGCAAGTTTGCACATCTCAAAATAAGACTCCTTCAACAGCCGTGAATATCAGGGATTTACAAAAGGAGGCCGAATCGTCAGACTCAATTTAAGGCGGTATTCATCCCATATCAAAAATTAGGGGGAGGTTATTGATCCCCATCCATGTGGAGTACAGGCTGAGACCCCTTACCCCATATTATCGCATCTCCCACACTCTTCCAGATATAATCACCAGTTACATCCTTCCCTAATGCCCAGTATGCATAATGTGCTTCAATCCGGTCTCCTGCCTCATTAATTTTTGTTTCTCCTGAAACACCAGAAAATGTGTCTGCAATAGCGGTCACTGCAATTTTCAATGCTTTTGCTTCATCTAATCCCTGGAGAGAGATCGCCTGGGTTGCAATCTTTCCCATATCATACATGGCATAGGCGTATCCATTTGGATCATACCCAAGCTCATTAACGAGCCGTTCCCTCACCGAAGTATCTGTAATGGAAGTATCCCCGGAGAATGAGGTTCCGGTAAAATTCCGCGCTACACTATACGTCGCGACTTTTGGTGAGAACAAAAGGTCAGGATTTAATGTATTCCCATCTGCCCCAAACCATCGGACAAGGGAGAGATTGACGTATTTCTCATTTGATGCTTCCTCAATAATTGGAACAATCTCACCAAAGGTGAGTGCCAGCACCCCGACCATCTCTTTCTTCTCCTGTGCCAATACTATTCCAACCTGTGTATCAAGTCTGGATACTACCTCTTCATATGACCGGACTTCGGGATCATATCGCACAATATCATCTAAAGTCGTATCATTTCCCATCTTCTCATGGATCGTTGATATCAACTCATTTCCCCAGATGTCATCACGAACCAGAGGGACAATATCCCCAATAGAATAATAATTCAGAAGGGAGGTGATCACTTCAGCCTGATTTGAATCATCAGGGTTGAACCGGAGGATATTATCATCAGCAAGCGAGAGTGATGTTGCTGAACTTCCTATTGAAAGGATCAGAATGCCCTGGGTATCTGCATACGGTTTAATCGCTTCAATCTGGGCACTGGTAAAATGTCCTAGAACCATATGGATACCGGATGTGTGGAGGGATTCCACCGCAGCGAGGGCTGATTGTGGCTCTGAAGTGATATCAGTAATATTCACTCTGACCCTTGTATCTGATCCAATCTCCTGAAATAAGGAGTTCATATCATCGATCGCAAATGAAAGTGCTGCTTTATCAGCAACACTCTGTGATACGAGGTCTTCACTTGTGGGAAAGACTGCATAGAGCACGATTTCATTCATTGCTCCAGAGCTCTCCGCTGTTACTACACAGGAGAGTAATAATCCACATAGAATCAGAAACACAAGGGGTTTCCTGCTTCTATACAAGGCTAGCGAAAATCGCCACATATTTGATCCTTTGAGGTTAAATTATTTATGTGCTGTGAAATTATGTTCATTCAAGGGAATTATGAGGTCAGTAAGCAGGGATTCAGGTGAGGGATACCGTTAAGGTATATATGAACACTTGAACATCAGGGTGAGATTACTATGTCTACTCATGCATTCATTCCAGACCCGGTTCTTGACCACTCTCTCCATGGGCCTCTCCAAATCTCAGCGATAATAATTTTTGAATTTTTGGTGATTTTTGGAATAATAATTCTGTATGCATTGATAATATGAAAGATAACCAAACCATAAGGTTGGAATATTAACCGAATCAGAATCCTTACAACTGGTATGCCAAATCATCAAAGGTACATATATTATTTTACGATCCGGGAACAGTGAATGAGAATAGTTTTCTGATAAGATCCATCAGTCCCATCCCCTTCTTGGTGATCAGATACTGCCCGGACGATGCGTCCTTGATAATCAGTCCTGGAGAAAGTGTTAAGGTAGGCTGAATAGGTATGAAATAAATTATCATTATGCTATGTGGAGTGATTCGTGTATCTCTGTTTTTGGTTTTGTTAACAATAATTGCATATTCCGTATGTGCTGGCCCATCATCGGGCTTGATAAATGTAAATCTGTCTATATCGACAAATCTGACACTTTTTTCCGATATTATTGATGTCACCATTTTCAAAATAACGGATCCATCATATCAACCAGGTTCGAATTCTTTTAAACATGGTTTACCTGAACAAACTAACGAGACCAAAAAAATAGATCAATCAATAATCTGGTCAAGAGAAATGAACGGCATTATTCATACATACCAAGCAGTAATCGCTCCTGGAACTACCTGGAATCAGGCGAGAGATGCCGCAATTGCAAAAGGGGGACATTTAGCTACAATCACCAGTAAGGATGAAAATGATTTAATGCTCTCGAATATTCAGAATACATCCTATTGGTCTCCTTGTAGAGGCAACATTTTTGGACCGTGGTTAGGAGGATATCAACCTTCAGGATCAAACAATTCTAGTTCTGGATGGGCTTGGGTGACTGGAGAAAAATGGGAATATACAAATTGGTCTCCTGAAGAACCTAATGATTACATGGGGGAAGAAGATAAACTATTTTTCTATGTGAATAACTGTATTCCATCATCAACATGGGGCGATCATCGTAATGATGGAGACGGAAACACTGCATATATTATTGAATGGGAGAAGCCCATCTATTCTCCCCAAATAGTTCTTTCGTCAACCAATCATTGAGAATACAAGGAAAAACGACCCAAATAACCGTTTTCATAAGGTTATCATCAGTCGGCAATTATTAATTCGTTAAAGAAGGTCAATCTGACCGTACTATGATTATCTCTAAAAATTTCAAGATATTTTAAATATCCCCTTAAATTTTGTGGCTATTTGGTGTTTCCATGTGAGTGAGTTGAATTTAAGGTTGTCAGTGCAGAGATACATCATGGTTATGAATGGATACTTTACCCCACGAAAGGTCGAAGAGCCAAATACTCTTACCAATCGTGACTGCAGAATCCTTGGCTCATTGGCTCTTGAATGGCTGAAAACAATGTGCCATGAATAATACGCCCCTGCGACCGACTTCCCCAGGCTGGCGCCGGTCCCCCTCTACCAAGCCGAAGAGGGGGACCTCACCCTCCTCCGGCCCCCGCTTCGCACCCCGTCACTCCGCTTTGGTTCGTTCCTCCGCAAGTCGGGGCTTCGCCGGCGCTCCGTCCTCGCTTTCGCTCGGAGCCTTCGGAAGACATCAAGGAATGTTCACCCATCTATCACGCTTCCGGCACAGAAGGCAGTAATCCGGGCACAGGGATCGGTACGCCTGACACATTCCCCGAACATCCTAAACACAACAAAAGCAAAACAGATAGCCCAAACATAAGATTTCCTTTCCGCTCCCCTATAGAAGGAACCAAACCCCCCCAATCGGCGAAGCCCGCTTATACAACCTCCCGGACACGGGTCGGGTGATCTTCGTCATCCGGTTCACATCGTCGCTCCTCATCCGGAACCTCGGGGAGGTCCGCTGCCTCTATTGCTCGAAACAGCAGGCACCGGGCATCCGGGGAGGTTCAGGTTTCTCTCCCGGACGTTTCTTCTGACTCTTCTCCCGGTACGTAGTAGACCTCCTTCCACAGACGATGCACGGTTCCTTCTCCGGCCACCCGTCCACCGGCCTGAACTCTGCCGGGATAACTGTAACCTGGGATAGGTATCCTTAACTGATAATCAGGGATATAATCACTCTTCGTGACCTTTGTAACTCTCTATCAGAAGGTTAATTCTCTAGGGATGAGAAAATATATTTGATTATTATGGGGACCGTCACGATTCAGGAAGTATATGATAAACTGCTCTTAATAGAAGAGCACATGGTAACAAAAGAAGAACTTGAACCTATTGTGGACACCATTGAGATCCTTTCAAGCCCGGCTACCATGCAGGCTCTGGCCAGAAGTGATGAAGATATCAGAAATGGAAAGATAAGAAAAATATCAGGCATTGATGATCTTCTGGCTGAACTTGAATCCTCATGACCTGGGAACTCATAAGAACGGAGACATTTCTTGAATCACTCCGGCCATTACGTCAGAATAAGGAGGTTCTTTCTGAAATCCAAAAACGTCTGATTAGACTTCAGGAAGATCCGCTTCACACCGGGGGGTGGCTGTCAGGTTCTTTGAAAGGAAAGAAATCTACCCGTATTTCTGGTAAATATCGTCTCATATTTACACCCGTTGAATCAGAACAGAAGGTATTTCTAAATTTGATTGATCATCGGGCACAGGTCTATCAATAACCAGTTATTTCTGTATCCATTTATTAACCTGAATCAGCCAGGTTTAAATAATGGGAAAACCGGGACCTCGAACCACCAGGTTCCCTGCCGCAGATGTCCCCATATTCTGCAGATCAGTTGTTTGAGCGGGAACGATCTGCTCACTTTCCCCGGTCTGTACCAGTGCCGGTGGCCGAAGAGGAGGAATCACTCCCCTGGTTTCTGCAGAGCTGCACCCATAGTCATCATCACGTGTATATACCCTGCCGGATCAGGTTGCTTCATCCCTTCGCCTTCCCCTGCTTCTGCCAGAATGAGCCCCCTTTCGCCCGGATGTCGTAGAGGTACGGGTCCCAGGTGAAGACCTTGCTCCGTCGCTGGGCTCTGTGCCCCTTCCTCGCCGGTCGTCACGGTCCGGTCTAAGAACGAAATCGCAGGACACTTCTTCAGGAGCCCATAGTCTGGTCTGGCTCCGTGAGTTGTACCCGTTCAGCAGTGTGCTGATGGTCGCATTTGCCCATCCGGTCACTCTCAGCAGCTGGTTGAGACCGAGAGCAGGCCGGACCCAGGGAGTATATTCAGCTGCACCCGGAAAGGTGACGGCAGCTGACCTGGCAAAGACCTTCGGGATAGCGAGGCAGATAGCTGCGAGACACCTGAACAAGAGCAGGCATGGAAAAGAGGGGTTCGGGGAATCAGGTTAATTCATGTCGGGGGTTCGGGTATACCAGAAGATCATTGAACCGGATGCATATTGTCTAATAATAATAGTCATTAGACGTATAATTTCAAAAAATATCCTCAACTATTAATTTTTGAATCTTTTTTGGTCTCATTCAGGTCTAACTTTTCATCTCCGAATCCGATTTAGACAGAACCAATCGTGCTGATCCTGATGCCGGGTATCGGGTACAGAGTAACAAATCAGCGTTAATACACTTCATCATGGTCTCCAATTTCAAAGAGGATGATCTCATCTGGCTGGGTTTGTGAAAACACGAATATTAGCCGGTGTTTCCAGGTAATCCGGGCTGATCATTTCCCCTGAAGTCTGCCTGAAATTGAATGAGTATACAGAGATCTATCAAATGGATCTGAACAAAGGAGCCTGATTTTATTTTTTAAATTCTTTTTTTAACCCAGGGTTTTTTCGAATCCACTTTTATAGCTTCTTGTAAACCCCGTACCCCAGGCGATTTTATACATCGTCTTCAAGGTCTGCGAATAGATCGTCAGGGGTTCCTGTTTTTAATCTCCCCCCTTCGTATTCTCTCATCGTCTCATCACATCGCAGGGCTATTGCATCTCTTGACTCTTCGATACGCCTTTTTTCCAATATTTCGTACAGGAGCGTTTTTCCCTCTTTATCAGGTTCCTGAATCTCTGTCAGGATATGCTCAACGTTCGAGCCGGTTTGTGCAGACATATTGGTGATCTCTGAGTTATTCGTTATAATTTGATTCTTTTCAGGAGTAATGACTTTTCCCCCCGATATCTCAGTGTGTTATCAAAGCCTGGGGGCTATCGAGCTTCTATTCCCATTCCTTTGATTTCATCACGTAATTCAACTGAATCGAGAGGCGATCTTAATTTGTGCAACAAAAAAAGATTACTGGTTTTCAGCCGCCATAAGGGCATCTTCTGCCTTGATGGTCTTCCGTCCGGCATGAGCTGCCAGCCGGTTTGCCTCTGTCTTCTGTACTAAGATCTCTGCTGCATCACAAGGGCCCGCTCGGCTCTGTTTGCCTTGGCGATCCTGATGACTGCGGCTGCTCGGAAATCTGCCATAATGGGTACCTGAAAGAGAGTCTCTTTATATGTAAGTGTGGTTTTCTAAAATAATGGTCTATTTTTCAGTTTCACTCACTAAATGGGTCAAAAATTGCGATCAGATGATTTTTAGAGAGTCTTGATCTTGAGTTCCTCCCGAAAAAAGCATTCTCATATTCGCCTGATACTGGCCGATTCATAGATCCGGCAGAAACCCCGTTAAAAAAACACCGGGGATTTACATGGGTTCTATGGTTGTTTGGTGAAATGCGTTTCACGGGTTTTTTAAAAAACTACTTGAAATACGAGGGCGTTTATAAATGGCTGTTAAAATCTTAATGATATGCGTTTTTTAGTTCTTCGGATATCTGACAATCTGGAAAAGAAGGCTGATTTGAGCGAATTATAACCCACACTGGTGAAGGTCACATTCCAGCCTAGTACCGGGGTTAGTAAAAAAGAGCAGATCCGGGATTATACCTGGGAGGCAGTGATCAGCCAGGTGGTGCTGTTTGAGTAACTGTATCTCTCAATCGAGAACTTTGGGCAGGTTTCTGCAAGTATTCCCATATTTGTTCCTACCTCACGTGATGAGAGGCCGGTTTCCCTGGCGATATATTTTGACTTAAAGAAGTTCTTTCCTGCTTTCACCCGGCTCTCCAGGTAGTTAATCAGGCAGATCTGTCTCTCATTGTAGTTGCTCTTGAATGTGCTGTTTGTGAACATAATAACCTCATAGCGTAACAATCGATGGTTTGTAGGAGGAAAACCGGCTGTGTTATTCAGCCGGCTGAAGTTTGTTTGGATCAGTGTGTGGTAACGATTGTGTGGGTGTCAACCGGAACGGTTCATCAGACCATGATTCGTCCCGGGCTGCTGATGAGAGAGGCAACGATTGTAGGAGGACATGTTGAACGCGACTCATCGAGAGAGAGGAGGCCGGAAGATCGTATCAGGATTGTTGAAGTTCTGAAGGACCTTGCACCCGTCTCCGTGTGACATACTATTGTTGTATGAAACAGTGTATAAGGCTGATAGATAAAACCTGTGTAAAACAGTCTGAAATTAATTCAGCCATTAAATAAAACTTTTAGTGAGAGTGAAGACTGCATGATGTCATGATTCGGAAACTGAGATGATTCAGAATGTTGCACCTGGTTCAGCGATGAATTCAGGAAGAGTAAAAAATAGATTTTCTGAAAGCAATGATATGAAAATCAGTCATTTTGGACGGTTGCAACCGGTTGCAACAGGCATAAATTATCAAAAAATATTCTCCTCCTGAAAGGTTGCCATGAAGGAGTGCTGAATATCGCGGGAGTAAAATCCAGTAACTCTGCTATCTGTCTGTAGGATAAGAATAAGCAAATCGATTTGATATGTATCCAAATCTTTAAACTTTAACCATGGAGAATTTTCGCTTATTCTCCTTAGCAAATTAGAAACTTATTACCAATTATGAGCTAAATTTCTTATAATGGGTAAGCTCGAAGATCTAAAGCCGGGTGCGATAGTGAGGGGGATTCGTGTATCGATGTTATGTCATCTGTGAGTGGAAAAAATGGTCTTCAGAAGCTCTGGCATACAACAGTCTCATTATTTCATGACTCGAAATTAGTAAATTAGATCAAGACTTACTTCCCGGAGCAGCTAGACAACAGCAGATCTGCTGAGAGAAAAGACTATCACCTGACGATACAACCCGGTGTGAAGATGACAGTGATCATAGAAAATGAAGATGCGGTTCAGTATGTACTGGATGCAAAGGGGAACAAAACCGCGGTTTTGATCCCGATAGAACTCTGGAATCAGCGGAAGGAGTGGACAAACCCATTTGAACAGGAACCGGTATTTTCTCCGAAAAAATATCGGGGAATTCTGAAAGGAAAGGCCTTCAGTGGCAGGGAAGAAGAAACAACGATGCGGGATGAGTGGTTGTGAACCAGAGCCGTTATCTCATTGATACGAATATCCTCATCGATTACCTTGCTGACTCCCTTCCATCCCCGGGAATTGAGATCGTTGAAGATATTATAGGGCAATCCTTACATATTTCTGCAATTACACAGATAGAATTTCTCGGATGGCATAATCATACCCAACAATCCAAGGCAGCCGCTGAAGATATTATCAAACATGCTTCGATAATCCACCTGACCCCTGAGGTCATCAATGATACCATTATATTAAAACAGCAGATGCGGGTAAAAACTCCGGATGCGATCATTGCTTCAACATCCAGAATCCATCAAATGACACTCATTACGGGAAATGAGAAGCACTTCCAGAAAATCCCAGGTGTTTCGATATTAAATCCCTGGACAAATATTCCATAGAAAATTCTTTCTCATAATCAGTTGATTGAAGATTCCCATTTTCATCATCAAATTCTACAATGGGTCATCTAATGGATGGTGATCTAACATAACTGCACAGTTGAAAAAGCGAAGCCACTCTTCGATAGCCCACACATGATCTGTTAAGCCTGCTACCATTGCAGGTGTTCTTTTTATTGATCGAGCTCTTTGTTCATCTTGTATTTGAAGAGTTCGAACTGGCCAACAAAAATTGTAACTATCATTCACAAGCTCAGACTCCTTTCTGGTCAGCTTGGACTGCTGACCGCCTGACTCACCGTTGAGCTTCGCATAGAGCTGACAGGCCCGCCTGAAGTCCTCACCCGTCGCCGTGATACATCGCATCTTCCCGGTCTCTGACCGTTCCCGCTGGTACTGCATCAGAACTGCATGAGCATGAACCAGATCCAAGGGTATATCCGGAAGTATCGACCGAAGGGAGGCTGATCAATGCGGGGAAAGGGAGTCGAACCCCTGAACTCCTACGAGAAACGCTCTTGAGGCGTTCGCCTTTGACCACTTGGCTATCCCCGCACAAGAAGAAGAAACGGTATGGATAGATATCCACACCAAGCTGACCTTATTATATTGTACTGCCGCTTATTTCTATATTATCCTCTTACGGGTCCTCATCCTCTTTTACATAAAAAACTTTTTTCCATCCGTCTCGTGTAAAACCTCCCCCTAGATATCTTTGGTTTTATACAAACCGTCGACAATATTCACACCCTGCCCCGGTGTCCGGTTCCACGACTCTGACCGTCATTTGCCCTCCGGTGCGTTTAAGGTTTTTATCTGGGTCAACAGGTCCATGGCTACCCCGGGGGTCAACAATTACAAAAAACGGGTAGCTTCGTAGCGGGATAGTATCAGGAATCGTGTAGGTCAGCCCCACTGTTTGCGAAGTTCCGGCCTGCAGGGAAGCAATCATCCCGTCTGCCGGGATAAGTTCTTCTGTCCCAAGGTATGCATGCACCTCAACCGGGAGACCGGATGTATCATCTGATCCGGTGTTTGTTATCTTCAGGGTCGGCGTTACTGTTTCTCCCGGAGCCTTTCGGATGGCGGTATCTACACCACTGATGCTATCTATCTGGTAAATGGCACCATTCTTGGTTTCTGCCTCACCAGAGAGAGCTGCTGACATGTCACGGCCTGCCTGCCCCGGGGTTGCGATCCCGACAGTTGTTTGGGCTGAAGTACCGGTATCGCAGGCAAGTGGAAGAGAATTCCCTGGTTTGAACTGCGCTCCAAGTGTGTATGTTCCCGGTATTACTGCATAGGGGACTGCTGCCTTCATCGCTATTTTTCCGGCACTCCCTGATGTCTGCTGCCATCCGAGCAATCTTGCAGTCTTGCAGTCATTTCCTGATGGATAAAGCCAGTATGAAAGTATGCCGGATGTGTCCTCCTGCTGAAGATGTGAAGGGAGTGCAAGTTCAGTACTGATAAATCCGCCCTCCTCTGTTGCAGAGGTAAACGAGAGTTCAGCGTTTCCGGATATCCCGGATTCAGCATAAACCTGAGTAATGCACCAAAGCAGAATGATTCCGGCAATAATGGTGGTAAGGTAGCGCTTCATGCGGTACAGTTCTGTCTGCACCATGATAATCTTCGTGGTCAGAACCATCAGGAGTCAGGGACACCGGCTCTTCTGCTCCCAGGGATCGGGTTCAGGAACAAAATATAGTTCTGTTGTAGGATCTCTTGTCTCTAGCAGGTCCCGAAGGGTATCAGCTAGGGTTAAAACCTCTTCTTGTGTGGTGTAGCAGGCAACTGACGCACGAACCGTCCCCTGATCGCAATAGGTCCGGGTCAGTGGTTCAGCACAGTGCATCCCGCTTCGAACACATATTGCTGCCATTTCATCCAGTTTTTGTCCAAGAAGATCCGGGTGCATTCCTTCTGCCCCAAATGATATGACCGGCGTTGCATGAGGGGTGAATACCGTGACCCCCTCTATCTCTTTGAGTTCATCATAGAGGAGTACTCCAAGTTCTTCCTCATGATTATAGATCTCATCAACCCCAAGTTCCTCAACCAGTCTGATCGCAGGACCAAGTCCGATAATTCCTGGAATATTGGGAGTTCCTGGCTCAAATCGTGCGGGTGGTTTGCGGAGGATTATTTCAGTATGCGACACCCGGGTTACGGTCCCACCTCCATACTGGCTGCAGACAAGAGATTCAGGATCATCAGCAAACAATGCACCGATCCCCTGTGGACCAAGAAGGCCTTTATGGCCTGCTATTGCCAGATAGTCCATCTTACTGATATCAACCGGCATATGGCCAACTGACTGTGCACCATCAACCATGATAACCCCTCCGGCATCATGAATGATATCTGCTATTTCATCGATAGGTTGCACCGTCCCGGTTACATTTGTCATCTGGGTAACTGCAACCATCCGGGTTTTTCCGGTTACCAAATCACTAACATCATCAGGATTGATATATCCGTTTTCCTGGGGAATGATTGAGACCTTCACTCCTTTCGTTTTAAGTGCCACCCAGGGGAGCAGATTTGAATGGTGTTCAAGTGCTGAACAGAGGATTTCATCCCCTCTCTTCCAGGTAAGACCCTGAGCTACGAGGTTTATCGCGCCGGTGGTGTTTCCGGTCCAGATCATCTGCTCCGGGTATGCACCAAAGAATGAGGCTAGAATTTCCCGGCTTTCTTCACATGCACGGGTTGTCTCTCTGGCAAGACGGTGGGTGCCTCTCCCATAATTTCCTGCATATTCATAGAAAAAGTCGCAGATTGCCTCAACAGATTGTATCGGTGTCTGGGTTGTTGCAGCGTTATCAAGATAAATAACCTCCGAAAGAACAGGAAATTCGGATCGAAGGGTAGTAAGATCGTACATCTGATACAGGAAAGATACACCTGATACTATTTATTAGGTCTGCAGATCATTTTTCCCAAGTATCATCCATTTTTCACATAAAATCTGCAAGACCAAGCTGCTCAATCTTCTCCTCACCAAATGTTGACTCGATATTCATATCGATAACCTCAACCCGTTGCCTGGTATATTCTGAAATATTATATTTCTCACAGATATCTTTGGACATCTTCAGGTATTTTTTTACTGATCCTTCATGCACTGTTGGGATAACGTTTCCTCCGCACCGGCATTTCCCAAGCAGCGGCATCCTGCGGTAACTCGTATTACACTTCGTGCATCTGAATTTCTGCTTGGCAAATGCACCTAAGTTTCCTTGCAGGTCACGGATAAAATGGGTCATTAATACCCGTTCCGCGACATCGTGCTCATCAACTGCAAGAATTCTCCGGGCAAGATCCAGTTCACAGTCCATTTTATCTGACATCGAATGAAGCTGGGTATACATCGTCTCCAGCGGTCCGGCAGAGATATCACTGGTGTCATGAGTGAAGAAAAAGCCCTCAATCTGGGCCGGGGTATTAAGACGACGTTCGACCCGGTCAATCAGCCCTTCAACCTCTTTCGGATGGGCGTACTCAAGCGCTTTCAGGTATAGTTCAAGCGGGTATCCGGCGCAGACATCAAGGTTATGGCTCTCCTTATCAATCTCAGTCGGATCAATCCGGCTGCTCAGCACAAGCGGAGCATCCATCGAACCACCCCGTGTCTCGGGAAGGAATGATCGTGAGAAGTTGATCAGACCGTCAAGGAGAAGCATGACACAGTCCTCATCTCCATCACATTGTCCGGTGAAGATACCGTTTGCAACGAGACTGTGATCTCTGTCTACCGTCAGACAATATACTCGTTCTTCTTCAGATGCAATATAATCAATATTGATGATCCGGTCAGAGACCACTACACATCCTTCCCATATGGGGACTGCATCACCTATTTTTACCTCAAGGGCTCGTATCTTACGAAGATATGAGACATCCCAGACCAGCATCGCATGATCCGGTGTCACCAGGAGTTCTTTCCCCCTGGCAGTTTCAAATCTGATTAAATTGTTCGGTGCCCGGTGAACTGAAACAGCGGTGACCTTTCGCAGATGTGGACCTCCGGCAGTATCCACACTTCTGACATATGTAGTTCTGATGGGATCTGCGTAAAACGTACCGATACTGTCTACTCCTGCACAAGAGAGATCCAGTTGTTCGAGAACGAACCTGCGGATCGGGATCTCATAAGTCCCGCTATCATCAGTGACCTCAATCAGAGTATCACCGTGAAAACAATTTCTCCGCTTTGCTGCATGGAAAAACGGGTGCCCATACCCGACATTTGCTTTGGAAAACCCGACTATCCTGGCAAGTACGCCTGCACTGGTGTGAGGGGCGAGAGCTATGACCAGATTACCGATAAGATCTTCACGTTTTTCACATCGGTAAAATGCCCCGAGCCCGTAGAATTTCTCAAGAAGTTGATCGATAAACCTTGTGCAGGCTACAAGATAATCAGCGCAACCCTCGGGCACGAGAATGTCCTGTGGCGGGAGCTCTAATATCTGGTCTTTATTCGTGAGGGGAGCCCCGTAGATATCGTGAGTGTACCCAAGTTCTATCAGCCGCTCAATATGTCCGCCCACCTCCCGTGGCCGGAAATGGGTCAGAGGCATGTCAATAATGTCAAACCTGACTGTACCATCCTTGAATACAAACAGGTTATGTATTGATCGGAGCACCCCTTTTTCAAGTGGCTCTGCCTGTTTTAAACGGGATACCAGGCCTTTAACACCTTTTACCAGATCTCCGGTCTGTCCCCTGACTCCGAGACTTTCAAGCGCTTTCTGATACTGCTGCCTGACATTGACTTTGTATTGCCGGGCGCAGGTCCCGCTTACTCCACACTGGGGACATACTCCGTCTCCTGTTTCAAGACCGCACCGTGGGCAGGAGATAACTGGTATTGTATGTGTTCCGCAGGTGCATTGGTTCATGTAACTTTCGGTTTTGCATCTTGGGCACCTTCTGACTCCCATCTCGAGCTGAATGATGCCCCCGTCCGTATTTGCCTTGTAGATGTCTTTTCCCGCTTCCTGTAATGATCTTCTCGCTCCACCACTCTCTCCGACCGGGAAGAGGACATGGGGTGCTGGTTTCATCTCTCTTGGCTTTGATTTCCCTGGTCTCCCCATCCTTCCGCCGATTCGGGTTCCTGCTTTTGATCGAAGTCGAAGTCCGGAGAGATGCATAATGAGATCAAGAGACTCTTTAGGAAGCTCTTCCTTCCATTGCGGTGAAAGTGCAAGGGTCTGATCAAGTCCGAGGCATTGGGAAAAGAGGCCGGCCGGATGAATTCTGTATGCTCCCTCTCTCACGATATGGGGGCAGAGGATATCCTCAAGTATTTGTTTTATATCCGGATCAGCAGGTATTGACAGGGTATCATCAGCAAGGGTTCCGGTCGCAGATACATAGTCTGCAAGAATTCTGATCTTGCCCGGAGTGATGTCATCCCACAGAAGCGTGAAATCCGGATGGAGATATGCCCCGTTTGCGCAGCAGGCTAAAACTTCTTCTTCTGTTACCGGATGCCCTGTTCCTCCTTCTAAAAGCCACCAGGGTTCGCAATAAGCGCAGGGGGCAAGAACATGATTGTTCTCCATAAATTCCCCGTAACTGATAAGTATCTCTCCGACATCGAGGATGGATGAGACCTGAGGTGATAGTTCTCGGGCGAGTTTTCCATCATCCACCCTGAGGACATCTCCGTTGATCAATTTTACGGTGGGGCCCTGAATAGAATCAACCGGAGAGATACCTGCTGCTTTCCCTGGTCGTTCGGTCTTCATCTGGGTTCCGACAGCAAGATAATCTCCGAGGATGTGCAGCGTTGCCGGGTGGAGTCCTCCGGCAGCAAGCCCGGTATTGCGTGACCTGCCATAAATGAGACGAAATCCCCCTTTTCGCATCGGGTAAGAAAAAACAGGTCTTCCTCCGATTAGGTCACGAAGAAACTTGTCTTTTGGGTGGATTCCTATCTCATCCTCTTCATCATCAGATCCTGATGTAGAGTGCATGAGTTCTTCAAGCCAGTCCCACCCGTCCATCTTCATCTTACGCACATTTCGAAGCACTTTCGGAGCTTTCAGGATAAGTCCTTCAGCGATAACAAGTGCCATCCCTCCCCGCACGGTATTTGTTTCAACGCGTTCAAGGTTCCGATACCCGCTGACTTCATCCTTTTCAGTCGGCTCACCATCGATACAGACCGGACAGTTCTGGATGATCAGTCTGATCTCTTCAGGTGACGGGAGGTACTGCAGACTCATAATGCTGTTATACTGCCTGATCTCCTCGATGTATCGTTCAACCTCTTCCGGCCTTGGAATATAGCGGTTTATTCCAAGCAGTCGTCGTACGTAGTCACCGACAAGAACTGATAATGCCTGTGCAGTTCCTCCTGCACTGCGGATTGGGCCGGCATAATAGACCGAGAGGTACTCAGTACCGTCATCGTTCTTTCTCACTGCTACTTTGGCAATCCCTTCAATCGGGGCGGAAACCACTCCTTCGGTCAGGAGCGCCATAGATGTCCGGATAGCATGGTCCAGAATCTCTTCTTTATCAGTCTCTCCAAAGGTGCGGGCAACAAAGTCATCACCGATCTTTAGTGACGCTTCTTCTCGTGACATCACAGCCTCAAGTTCACGGATCCGGGCAGCGACACCTTTGATTCCAACCTGCGCTTCTACCCGGTCTGCGAGATCGTTTGCAATTGGGATCTCCACAACGGTTTCCGGATCCAGACCGGTTTGTCTGGCTTGTTGTGCTACCTCCATTGCAAGAGCAAGACCTGTGTTCAGGCGGTCATAATACGCCTGCATATGTGGTGAAATATCTGTCATTCCTATCTATGGACCTCGTCTGTCCGGATGCAGTTAGTACCTGAATCAACCTGCACTTTTCTCATGCTGATGGTTGAATCACACTCCTCTGTTCAAATTTGCCAGAGTTGATATCCTGCAGGAGCGTGGATATTTCATTGTCCCATGGGTGTGAATCCTTTGCTGCTCTAAGAATGATGAGTGCTTTGTTTCTTTCACCGGTATTGAAATACGCCTTAGCAAGACTTTTTATAACGGCAGTATCCTCAATATTTTCAGGGTTCAGATGGGAAAACGATCTGATTGCACTGCGATAGTATTCGTCTGCATCAGAGCGTCTGAGTAAAGAGAGTTCTTCAGCTTTTTTAACTTCAGTCAATCCTTTGGCCCGCCATGCCTCAGAGAATGATGGGAGCCGTGTGGTTGCAGTCTGAAAACTTTCGATTGCTTTCTGATACTCATGCTCTTCTATCCACCGGTTGCCTTCAGTAAAAGCCGTACGGGCATCACGGGCGTTCACCCCCTCGATCAGGGGCATGAGAAAGAGCTGGGCAAGAATGATGACTGCCATAAAAAGGGTCAGGTAAAAGAGAAGTACCTGCATAATTCGTGGGATTGCAGATTTTTTTCTCTGTGCTCTGATATTTTCTCCCGGTTTTGGTCTCCCTGCTCTGGTGTAGGTATGGGAATAATACCAGGTCCGGGGATCACGATATCGTCCACCCTGATAGTATTTCCCTTGTGGTAATACCTGTTCAGCTTCCAGCGTTGCATCATACTCTTTGCGTTTTTCAGGGTCACGAAGTATGCGGTACGCTTCATTTACTGCCTTAAATAGTTCCTCAGCTTCAGGACTTTCGCAGACATCCGGATGAAGTATCTTTGCGAGTTTCCGGTATGCCCCGGTAATATCCTGCAGAGATGCATCTTTGGAAACGCTCAGAATATCATAGTACGTTTCGTCTGCAGGCATGGGATTAGTCTGGGTATACCATATCTGGTGAAAGATGATAAAGAGATCCAACCGGGTATCCTATCTCCGGTAGCAGCTCTCCCTACTCTGTATTTGCATACATAGACCCTATTCTTTGCAGGCTTGCTTCAGGCACTCTTCAATAGTGCCGATTACTGCACCGGCCCCACACATATTTGGAACATATGAGAGTGCTTTGCCACTTGAGACCATAATGGTCTGATACTGTTCAAGAGCCGGGGATACCACCATACAGGTATCTGCATATACTTTTCCTCCGCTTTTTTCTATTTTGCAGACAGCATCCGGTGCTCTTGCGATGATCTCTCTTGCAGCGAAGATATAAAGGGGTTTTCTGACTCTGCATCCGGCGAGAAAACCAGCAATCTTGTGCAATTCTTCTTCTGAACAATGAGGACATCCAATAGCGATTGCATCCGGGTCAGCTGATGAATATACTGCAGATACTTCATCTGCAGTTATAGTAATGGTTTCAAGGCCTGATGTCTCGTATTTGAATACCCGTGATTCAGGGGTAATATCCCTGACATGGTAAAGAGCGGTTGCCCCGGTTGCTGCCATTGCAGCACCGAGGTTCTTGAGTTGATCCCGTGCTGGTCTGATGCCGGTGAACAAAGGAACCCGGTTTCCGGCGATCTTTCCGGCAAGATATCCAAGAGCTCCGTACCACGACTCATCGCACTGGTCCGGTGCTCCCTCTACCTCTAATACCAGATCTGGTGAGCGGTTTTTAACAAGATGGAGGCCATAGCACGGAGTGCGTCCGAGAATTGCTGCTGCAAGTGCTGAAGGGCCTCCTTCACGGTTTGTTCTTGCTCCGATGACTGAGTTCGCATAGGCAACTGCTGAAGATTCAGCCCATGCAAGATGGTCTCCATACTCAGTAATTGTCAGGTAATACGGGGTACATGTACATTCAAGTTGTATTCCAAGCCGTTCATATGCTGCAATAACCTCAAGCTGTTTCTGTGCAAATGAGGGATCAATCTGCATCTCTTTCCATCTGATGCGATCCATCCCGACCGGGTTTAATATTGCTGGAACACTGGCACGTGCATCAAGGGATGATAACCATTCAAGGCCCCATCTTCCGATTGTCTTATATGATGCCCCGGAAACCTGTGCACTGCGAATGGGAACCATCCGGTCAGCTTCAAATACCTTTCCGACTGCGACCAGAATCTCCATTAACTGCTGACGGGTTGTTCCCTCTTCTCCGGCTAAAACCCGCTCTTCTTCAGGGGTAAGATACATTAGTCCTCCCACACTGCACGAATGAATTCGTCTTCACGCCCCATCTCCATGGTGGCATCAATTCCCATCTTAACATTCATGCCATCTCCAATCCGTGTTGGATCCAGAGATGAACCCCTGATTCCTGAAATAATAATTGTGTCAGTATCCGCTCTAACCCTTGTTGCAATCGCGTATTCAACATCAAGTGGATCAGACGGGTTAATATCTTCGTCCACCACTACCACGTGTTTCAGGGAGGTATGTGCTGCAAATGCTGCAAGGATAGCGTTTTTTCCATCACCGTCTGTCCTCTTTTTAATCTGCACAACCCCGTGAAGGTATCCACACCCACCTTTTGTCAGTACCACATCACGAACTCCGGTAACTCCGGCAACGGCTTTATAAATCAACGGTTCGTATGGTGCACCCATCAGGAGTTTATGTTCATCTCCTCCAGGCAGGATACCATGATAGATGGGATCTGGTTTGATATACATCCCGGTAATCCTGATGACCGGCTGAACTCTTTCTGGATCATATGTCCCGGTAATATCCACGAATGGTCCTTCCTGTGCAGTTGCACCACCAATAAATCCTTCAAGAATGATCTCTGCATCAGGAACCCTGACTCCGTTGCTGAGTGTCTTTACTGATATTTCACCGCCCAGAAGTTCTGCAGCAAATGGCAACTCCATTCCTACCGGGACGCGGCTGCAGCTTGCAAACATGACCAGGGGATGCAGACCTATTGCGATTGCAACCGGAAGCTCAGTTCCGTCAGCAAGTGCCTGTTTAAGCATTGTATGGGTATGACGGCCTTCTACAAGCCGTGCAACAAGCTGGTCTTTTCCCTTTTGGAGCATCCGGTGAACTGAAGCGTTCTCAACTCCATTATAACGTGAGAAAACTACCCCGGCACAGACATATCTGCCTGCATCCAGTGGATAATGTTTCATGATCGGGATCTGATCCAGATCAGGGGGCTGACAGGTGATTGTTCCATCTTCGGTCACTTTGCCATCATATCTGCATGATGCAAGCCGGGGAACAAGTTCACTGCAAGGAACTCCAAGAGCAAGGGAAAGAGCCTCACGACTTGCAGTCACGTTCATTACTGCCCGTTTTCCGCCAATATTGTGGAAGAAGAGAAGTTGTTCTGTCCCCGCTGATCGCTTTGGGGCATCATACACTGATGAGACCGGTTCTTCAATATCAGTCACCCGGCCGTTTTTTCTCATCTGTTCTATAAAATTTCGCATTAATATCCACTCCATCTGTTACTGATATCAAGGTCAAATCCAAGATGGTCAAGAATCCGCGCAATTACTGCATCTGCCAGTTCCTCAAGTGTTGCCGGACGATGATAAAATGGCGGGCTTGCTGTCATTATTGTAGCTCCTGCATCATGAGCAGTGAGCATGTTTGCGATGTGAATTCTGGAGAATGGATTTTCTCTGAGAAGGAGTATACAGTTTCTTCTCTCTTTTAAACTCACATCTGCTGCACGGGTTATCAGGTTAGGGGTAATTCCACTTGCAATGGATGCCAGGGTTTTCATACTGCATGGCACGATCACCATCCCGTCATGGCGAAATGATCCACTTGCAATCGGGGCTGCAAGATCATCAGGGCGGTGAACGGTTACCGGAAAAGCATCAAGATTTACCCCTTCATGAGTGGCGATTTCACGTGCAACCGGACTTACTACCAGATGAATCTCGGCATGTCCGGTGAGATGATGCAGGAGCCTTACGGTGTAGATCATTCCACTTGCCCCCGATACCCCGACTACTATTTTCTTTGTCATATTTCAGCCTGATTCTGCTGCATGGTGATGAGTGTGGATTTTTTCACATCCGTAGGTATTGAAATGACCACCTGATTTCATTAACGTACCTATAGGATGTGTGCAGCGAAGAAAGAAATATACACATGGCTACTCTGCTAACCTGTGGATCCCGGTTGATCTTTTCCATCACTTCTGCCATACATATGACGATTGTATGAGGGCATCATATACTCTGCAAAGGGATGCCCGTGGTTAGGGACCTTCTGGTTGCGCAGACTCCGCGCACAGGGGTGAATAGGAAATCAGGTAGCATATCAGATTTATCCTCTGAATATTATTCATATAGGTGTTAATTAAACGTATCGTCCTCCGAATGGCATTTATACCCCCAATCTGGGGCTTGTTTGCAAATGATAGTATTTAATAGGGCTTAGTGTAAAGATTAGCACATATATCTTGTGTTCACGACATCTGGCTTATATCAGGTGTGAACCATGCGGATGGGAGGCGTAAAGATGAAGATATGGAGATATCTGCCATACATGCTGGTGGTAATTCTCTGTTTGGCCGGTATGACCGCAACAGCAGAGTTTACTCTTACCACAGGAGGAACGGTGCCGCTATCAAGTGCTGGAAATATTTCTTTTTCAGCGCCTGCAGCGGGTGCAAGCGGCCTGTCTATCATGGCTGCAGAGTCAGAACCTGACATGTACTCGCTTAAAAATACCCTGACATTAGACTCAGTTTCATATGGGGTGACCACAGAGTCATGCGGGGGATATGAAAAACAGATCTCCAGCGGGAAGATCAATCATGTCTCTCCACGGGTCTCAGAGAATTATGTTGTCTATGAGGAGTGGAACGCAGGTAATTCTGTCATCGGTATCTACGATATTGTATCTGGTGCTGCAGGCTCTATGTATCCTGCAAGTCAGCAGCAGACCAATCCTGACTGTTCGGGGAAATTTATTGTCTATGAGCAGGATGGGGCATATGGCAATACTCTTACGAATGTGTACGGGTATGATACTCAGACTCAGACTGCAATGCAGATCTCACCCAGTACCAGTAACCAGGTTCAACCAGCGATCTCCGGAAGATACATGGTATGGCAGGACTGGCGCTCAGGGAATGCGAACATCGCTCTTGCTGATTTAAATACGGGCAAGGCAATGCTGATCTGTGATGATCTTGGAGATCAGAAGAGTCCGGCAATATCCGGGGAGTATGCGGTCTGGGAGGACTGGAGAAATGGAAATGCAGACATATATCTGTTTGATATCGGCACTTCAACAGAGTATCAGCTGACGACAAACAAGTTTGACCAGAAAAATCCGAAGATCAGTGGAAATATTGTAGTCTGGGAGGATAACCGAAATGGTGACTCTGATATTTATGCATTAAATCTTGAGAATCTGCAAGAGTCACGACTTACATCCGGTGCAACCAAAGCAGTCAATCCGGATGTTTCAGGTCCTCTTGTTGTCTGGGAATCATACTCTTCCGGGAATGCAGATATTATGCTTCTCGATCTCATCAGCGGCAGGATTTACCAGATTACAAATGATCAGCACGATCAGAAGAATCCGTCAATATTTGGTGCAAATATTGCCTGGGAAGATTACCGGTCAGGCAATTCAAATATATATCTCTATACTATTCCGAAATCTGGTGAAATCGGGGGGAAATACCAGTTCTTTGGTTCAGTTAACAACTGTGGAAGCCCGGCTCCTGCAGGATCAGTGGTTTCTGCAGTAATCAGTGGTACAAGTGCTATCAGGGGAAGTATCACCCTGACCCAGAATGGTGTCTATGGTTCTCAGTACGGCCCATATCTTGAAGTTCCGATTTATGCAACTGATGCAGGAAAATCAATTACGTTCTTCATCAATGATAAACCTGCAGATCAGACTGTTCTGGTTGGAAATGGCGGAACACAATTACTGGATCTGAGTTCATCCTGCAGCCCTCAGGTGAACAGTTATCTGTTCACCGGCAGTGTTATGCTTGATTCTCAGTATGCTCCGGTTGGATCTGTTGTTTCAGCACTGGTTGACGGAATCACCCGAGGTCAGGTATCAGTAAACCCTGCAGGTCAGTATTCAGGTCTGTCAGTGCCGGTTTATGCGTCTGATGCTGGCAAGTATATCTCCTTTAGCGCAGTATCCGGCGGAGTTACGTATACTACATCACAACAGGTGTGGATTAGTTCATCCGGAAGCGGAAGTGGTGGTGTCGTCCTGATGTCTGCAGATTCATCATCAACAGCTGGTGCCGTATCTGCAGAGGGAACTATATCACAGCAGCTTGATCTGACTTTTTCTTCCACCTCGTCACAGACAACCTATCTGCTGAATGGTGCGGTGATGCTTGGAAACCAGTATGCTCCAAGTGGGACAATTATAACGGCCCTGATTAATAATCAGGCACGTGGTCAGGTATCAGTAAACTCTGCAGGTCAATACTCAGGTCTTTCAATACCTGTCTATGCTTCTGATTCAGGTAAATCCATAACGTTTTCAGCAGTTCTTGATGGAGTTACGTATAGTACATCACAGCAGGTGTGGATTGGTTCATCCGGAAGCGGAAGTGGTGGTGTCGTCCTGATGTCTGCTGAATCAGCTGGTGTGTCTGCACAAGGAACCATTTCCCAGCGTGTAGATCTCACCTTTACTACCTCAACCACACAGTCTAAGTATCTCTTTTACGGACGAGTAACTATTGACGGCTCCTCACTGCAGTCTGGCAGGCTGATTTATGCCCTGGTGGACGGACAGATTCGTGGTCAGATAGCAGTTACCAGTGCCGGACAGTATGGCTCTGAATACGGTCCATATCTTGAAGTTCCGGTTTATCAGAGTGACATTGGAAAAACTATCCGATTCCAGACCGATTCCGGTGCGGAAGCTGACCAGACACAACTTATTGTATCTGCCATCACACTTTCAAAGAACCTGAATTTCTCATCAAAACCTTCAGAAACTGCCGACTTTATCGCAACACCATTACAGGGAACGGTGCCTTTGTCTGTGAAATTCACAGATAAATCTACCGGAAGTCCGAAGTCATATTACTGGGATTTTGGTGACGGTTCAACCGCAACAATCAAAAACCCTACTCATATCTATAATCGTGACGGCCTGTATTCTGTAGGGTTGGTTACCACATACTGGAATGGGCAGTCAAAGACAACAGTGAAGCAGAATTATATCTCTGTCGGAGCAGTCAGTCCACCAAGTGCACAGATTGGTCTGAATCCTGGATGGAACTTTATTTCCACCCCGAAAGTCCTTGCTTCAGGTTTCAATACGGCAAAATCCCTCTTTGGAAATGTTGATGTCGGAGGTCATAGTATATTCAGTTATAACCCCCGTTCTAAAGCATGGACAACGGTGGGCGCTTCAACGGTAATTAATCCTCTTGATGCAGTCTGGATTTATTCAACCAAGAAGGATGCAGTTTACCTCTACTTTACCGGGGATGCTCTTCAGATACCTCCGACTAAAAAATTAAATAAAGGATGGAATACCTTCGGAGTCACGAGTCTGAATTCAGTTCCGGCATATAATGTCCTGCTTTCTATTCGGGATAACTGGGTGTATGTTATTGGGTATGATTCGTCTTCACAACGATTCCAAAACACGATTATGAATGTGCCTGAAAGTGCCCAAAGTGCCCTGTATCCTGGATTTGGATATTGGATTTATATGAGTGAGGAGGGAGATCTGGCAGCCATCGGCCTCTGATGGCGCCCTTTCTTTCTGATGGAGACCGGTAATAAAGGTTGATTATTATGAAGATTCAGATTGGATGTATTACGATTTTGCTGATCCTGCTTTGCAGTCCTGCTCTTGCGGTAGAGTTTGAACCACTTGCAAATTTCAGCATCGAAGAGGTCATGGCTCAGGTTCCCGGAATTGAGGAACAACTGACTTTTGACTCAATATATGACTGGAAACCACGGGTTGACGATCGTTATGTGACCTGGGTTGTATATGACGGAGAAGGGAAAGTCTGGTATTATGATACTCAGGGGGGGAGACGCGATATGGTCGCTAATGTCCCTGGGGACCAGAATAACCCGGATATTTCCGGTGGGGTAATAGTCTGGGATGACACCCGCAATGGATTTACCGATATCTATTCGTATGATATTGCAGCGAATAAAGAAGATATCGTCTATAGTTCAACAAGTAACAAGTTCCGTCCGGCTATATCCAATGGAATTGTCGCGTTTGAGGATTATGGCACTGATGATATCAGGGATATCGGATTTAAGAAATCCGGTTCAACTGCATATCCGGTGTTTATTAACCAGAATTCAATGGATAAGGCAAATCCTGATGTGGATGGCGACTGGATTGTGTATCAGCAGCTTGATGATGGTCGCATGGACTGGAATATCTATGGATACAATATCAAAGAAGACCGGACCATCCAGATAACACGGGATCCAGCGACTCAACAGAATCCGCGTATCAGTGCTGAATATGTTGTATGGGAAGATAACCGGAATGGAAAATGGGATATCTTTATGTACAATATAAAGAAGGATATCACCACTGCGGTTACCTTTGATGATTATGATGATCAATCCCCTTCAGTATCTGGGAGTAATATCGTCTGGACCCGCTTTGATCAGGATGGTTCCAGCGATATCTATATGATCAATCTTCAGATTCCAAAGACCTATATTGTCAGTGCAGGTCCTGGAAACCAGATATTCCCTGATATTTGTGTTGACAAAGTTGTCTGGCAGGATGACCGGTTTGGTGGATGGGATGTATTCTTGTATACTTTGCAGCCTGATACTCCTTTCAGACCCTATGAGTTCTATGGTCCGGCTACCATTAATTACTCCCCTGCTCCGGTGGGAACGGTAATTCTGGCGAAGATTGATGGAAAGACAAAAGACACCATCACGGTTACCGAGGCAGGATATTATGGTGGACAGGGAGATTACGCTGATCAACTAACGGTAGATGTAAACCAGGCCGATATCGGGCGGTATATCACATTCTGGACTGATGGATTCCAGGGTGCTCCGTCAATTCCGATAGCAGGGGACGGAGCCACCCAGGAGTTGGCCTTAAACTTTGTCTATGCACAGCCACTACCTGATATCTACTTCTATGGATCAGTTATGGTTGATGGACAACCTGCAGTAAAAGGGACGACAATCATTGCCAAGATTGATGATGTGGTCCGTGGAGAGTATACCACCACTCAGAGTGGTCAGTATGGCGGGGCTGAACAGTATGACCCTGCACTGAAAGTCCCAATCACTGAGATGGATCTTGGAAAACACATCACCTTCTGGCAGGGTGACTATAAAGCAAGTGAAACCTTCCAGATTACCAGCGGTGGAAAATTCAGACAGGACCTGACCTTTATTCAGGTAGCGCCGCTCTCTCCTTACGAGTTTTACGGATATGTGCAGTTTGATGGGACAACCGCTCCGGTAGGCACACAGATTCAGGCGATGATTGATGGAAATCCGGTGACTTCATATATCACCCGGTATGCTGGTTCTTATGGTGGTCCTGGAGATAATCCTGAAGACCCACGGCTCATTGTTCCGGTGCGGGAAGCAGATGTTGGAAAGACAATATCCTTCTGGTCCGGAACCCAGCGGGCGACTGCAAATCAGATCATTGCACGATATGGAGATCGTATTATCCGCAAAGACCTTGATTTCTCAACATCATCTGTTATTTCTGCTGACTTTGTCGGCTATCCTACCTCCGGTCCTGCTCCTTTGACTGTGAAGTTTACTGATCTTTCAACCGGCAGTCCGACCATGTGGGTCTGGGACTTTGGTGATGGCCCAATTCCAATGGATAGTGAATGTTCCGGGGATAATTGTAATAATATTGCAAATCCGGTTCACACCTATTCCCAACCTGGGACTTACACCGTTACGATGTCAGCAAGCAACCAGTTTGGTTCTGATACTGAAGTGAAGCAGGGTTACATCGTTGTTGGAGGAGCTCCCGGATTTATGGCTGATTTCACTGCTTCACCTACCTCCGGTCCTGCTCCCCTGTCTGTTAAGTTTACCGATCTGACCATTGGCGGTCCGACCATGTGGGTCTGGGACTTTGGTGATGGCCCAATCCCAATGGATAGTGAATGTTCCGGGGATAATTGCAACAATATTGCAAATCCAACACATATATACACGAAGTCCGGTACTTACACTGTTTCCCTGACTGCGAGCAACCAGTATGGGGACTCTGACACCGAAACAAAATTGAATTACATCACTGTTCAGGATATTCCTCCGGTTGATTCATTGTCTATCTCTGCAGGATGGAACTTTGTCTCCGTACCGAAGAAACTCATGCCAGGTAAAGATACTGCAGCCATCTTCTCACATATTGATGTAGACGGGCACAGCATATTCCAGTATGATTCTGTGAGAGGTCAGTGGGTAACTCTGACGATGAGCAGTCAGATTAAGCCTCTTGATGCAATATGGCTGTATTCAAAGAATGCAGGCACAGTTCCCCTCTCATTTGATTCAGACCCTCTGCAGATCCCTCCGACCCGTGAACTGAAAAAAGGATGGAATGCGGTAGGATTTACCGGATTTGAACCCCTCGAAGCTAAATTTACCCTTCTTTCTGTTCAGAATGCATGGGTTAACTGTCTTGGATTCAGCAGGGAACAACAGAAATATAATGAGATGATCATCAAGGGTCGCAATGATGATACCAAATTGTATCCTTACAATGGATACTGGCTCTTTATGTCTGAAAATGGTGTCCTTGCTGCCATTTCAGCATAACCTTCTTTTTTATTCTGCAAGTGATATTATATCTGCAGGTTATTGCAGATATGAAGATACACAACTTTTATTACTTCTAAAAGAGAGTATCCACTCTTAAGGTGTGTGAAAAAATTCTTTCATTGCCTGGGGTGGGAGATATGCAAAAAATCAGAATGATTGTGCTGTTTCTGGTAGTGATGTCAATATGTGTGCTTGTATCGGTTTTGGGTGAGGTCCGAATTGGTGATCGTGCCACCTATTATGATATACCTGTTTTTGAGGGGCTGGAAACTGAAAGATATGATAATACTAACACTTTTCAGGCCATCAATTTCGTCACCGCTGATTCAATGCATGATATTGAGCAGGATGCATTATTATCATCTGCAACCTCTGCCGTTCAGCAACTCCGCGTAGATTTTTCAGCAGCTCCGACATCAGGCCGGGTTCCTCTGATGGTTCAGTTCATTGACCTGAGCACAGGAGGTCCTTCACAATGGGTATGGGATTTTGGTGATGAAAATGCAGCAGAAGTCCAAAACCCGATTCATACCTATATGCGGAGTGGTATCTATTCTGTCAGTCTGACGGTTTTTGGAATGGATGGTTCATCCGGGACCAAAGTAAAGGAGGGGTATGTTACCGTAAATCCCGTGCCACTCCAGGCAGGTTTTACTGCAGTTCCTGACAAGGGGAAGGCACCGCTTACTGTGCAGTTCACTGACACATCGGTGGGGGCAATGATATGGTACTGGGATTTTGGTGATGGTGCATCAAGCATGATTCCAAATCCGACTCATACCTATCAGCAGGAAGGAACATACAGTGCCAGACTTACGGTAAGTAATGGGCTTGGTGAGTCTGATACTGCAAAGATGAATATTGAGGTAATGGGCTCTGAAATTATTAATGCTGATTTTTCAGCTGAACCCCGATCAGGATATGCACCTCTGACTGTTGCGTTTGTGGATCTGTCTGATGGAACTCCTGCGATGTGGTTGTGGGACTTTGGTGACAGTGCAACTGATTCAGCTCAAAATCCAGTTCATACCTATACTCGGGTTGGAACTTACCCGGTTTCACTTACCGTCAGCGATCAGTATGGTTCTGACACTGAACAAAAGAATGATTACATTCAGGTTCTGGAAGAATCCCCGGTGACCGGCACTATCCCGCTTTCATCAGGGTGGAATTTTATTTCAGTTCCCAAAAAACTTGCTGCCGGAAAAGATACTGCTGCAATATTTGAACATATCAACGTCGATGGTCATAGTGCATTCAGGTACGACTCTGCAATGATGAAATGGATCCCTCTGTCACGTACAACCATTGTATCTCCATTAGATGGGATCTGGTTATATTCGAAGTATTCTGATGAGGTGGCATTAGCGTTTGATTCAGGTTCTATAAAGATCCCTTCTGTTCGTGAGTTGAAGCAGGGTTGGAATGCTATCGGTATTACTGGATTTGAACCTAGGCAAGCGGTGCATGCTTTGCTCACTGTTCAAAATGTCTGGGTGTATTGTCTGGGATTTAATAACGTATATCAGAGATATGATGAAATGATAATCAAAGGTCAGAATGATTATATAAATTTAAACCCCTATCACGGGTACTGGATTTATCTAACTTCTGATGGAAAATTAACTATGTAAAAGATCCATTAATATTTATTTTCTAAATATTATTCCCGTTTTTAAATCTATTATTATTTCTTTGGATTATGTCAGGTACCGGGTTCCTGAACAGATCTCAATGGATACTATTAAGTGGCCTTAAGGTGAGGTAAAAGTTACGTGGGTGTAGAGTAAACACCCTTAAGATAGTCTGGTGGTGGGATAGAATGAGGTTATTCCGATTTATTGCGCTTTTTCTGGCTGCGGTCATCATTATCATGGCCTCGCCGGTTGTGGGGGAAGTGCAGTCAGGTACTGGAAGTGTGGCTGCCCCTGATATGTGTGGCCCTACGACCGGTGGCGCGTGTGTTATTGCTGACTTTATTGCGAGTCCGACAACCGGTGACGCGCCGCTCAGAGTCCAGTTTCTGGATACTTCGAGTGGCAGGCCATCGATGTGGTTATGGGACTTTGGTGATGGTGGGGCATCTTCATCGGTAGCTGATCCAGTGTACATATATACTGAACCTGGAACCTACACCGTGAAGCTGGTTGCTTCAAGTCTTACCGGAGGATCGAGCACTAAAATAAAAGAAGCATATATTGTGGTTCGTGATCCGACTCCTATCTATGCTGACTTTGTTGCAAGTCCTGTATCCGGAAAGGCCCCTCTTACTGTGCAGTTCTCGGATTGCACAATAGGAAACTCTGATCGCTGGTTGTGGGAATTTGGTGACGGATATACTGATACTGAAGAGAATCCGACACACGTTTACCAAAGTCCCGGGAAGTATACAGTCAAACTAACATCTAGCAACTCCCTTGGTGGCTCAAGTACGAGGGTGAAAGAGGAGTATATTACGGTATATCCATCCTGTGTAATTGGTGCTGATTTTATTTTCAGTCCGACATATGGTTCAGCTCCACTTAAGGTTCAGTTTACCGATCGCTCAACTGGCAGCCCTACGATGTGGGCCTGGGACTTTGGCGACGGTGCAACTGATATGGTTGCAAATCCGGTTCATACGTATAACCAGCCTGGAACTTACACCGTGCGGCTTACAGCGTCGAGTCAGAATTGTGAGTCCGGAACTCTGGAGAAATCTATCATCGTCAATCCTCCGGAGATGGTTGTTGACTTCTCCGGCACGCCAACGTCCGGAAGGGTGCCCCTTACAGTTGCATTCACTGACCTCTCTACCGGAACCCCGACCATGTGGTCCTGGGACTTTGGTGACGGGTCAACTGATATGGTGGCAAATCCGACCCATACCTACACGAAGCCCGGTACCTATACCGTCCGTCTGACTGCTTCTAATCAGCTGGGTGGAACCGGGACGAAGGTAAAAGAGGAATATATTACGGTCAGTCCCTGTGAACCGATCAACGCTGATTTTGTGGGTACTCCAACCACTGGTTCTTCTCCTTTGACCGTTCAGTTCACTGATCTTTCTACTGGCAATCCCACGATGTGGAAGTGGGACTTTGGTGATGGTGTGATCCCAATGGAGACGTGCTCTGGTTCTGGTTGTGACAATATCGCAAGCCCCGTTCACACCTATCTTGAGCCTGGCACCTATACGGTCACCCTGAC